>ENA-UOOM01000689-UOOM01000689.1-fermentation-metagenome-genome-assembly--contig:-NODE-689-length-36430-cov-9.857952_pt1 | contig 36430 bp, 33 predicted proteins | sample MGYA00245781_ERZ724031 | MGnify/ENA primary metagenome ERZ724031 (study PRJEB28704, sample SAMN03018317) | fermentation metagenome | biome: anthropogenic terrestrial biome; feature: soil; material... | reverse complement strand
AGAGGAGCAATCCCCATAGTTTCTGATATTAAATCAGCTTTTTCTGCACTTAATTCGACACAACTTCCCAAGTGCGAATGGCGATTTTATAAACCAAGGTAAGTTACACCTTGTCATAGGACTTTCACCTCCCCGAGGATCTCTCCGGGCTGCCTTCCTTTGTTGCGACGGTTTTATCACGCTCGACTTTAGGACGAGACAGAAGTATCAATATAGGCTGATAAGGTTTATCGCAAACAATTCACCACAAATTGTTTTAAGGTCAGGAGGGTATCGCTCGCACCTTGTTGTTGGCCTCTTTGACGAAAGACAGAAAGAAAAACACTTGCAGTCTATTCGCAGGTGGTCTTGGCGCTCCTACCTATGTTGCTTGTCCATTTTAGGCTTATCAGCTAATGTATTTATAAAATCGGATATGAAGTTTTGAAGGTACGAGTGAAAGGTTGTAATTTCACCTCTCACTTTCTATTGCTGACTTTTTTCGAATTTTAGAACCGCAAAATATAAATTTTTTAAAATTTTATTTTTGCGTTTATTGATGGCTTTTTGAGAAAGGCCTTTTTCCACAGCGATTTGCTGCTCGGTTTTTTTGTTTTCCTTTAAATAAATATCACTAATCAGCTGATATTCTTCCGGAGATAGTAGTGATAATGCTCTGCTTAAGGCTTTACTGCGAAAGCGATTGAATAGCACATCTGCAATGTCCTCGTCCCCATGGCTTATCACTTCTTCACCACAGCCAAACTCTGCAATTAAATCACTATCAATAGACATTGTTTGGTATGGCTTGCTAAGTCGTTTTAAGTAATCTGCATGATTTTTTTCTTTTGTATATGCTTCAAATTGCTCTTTAGAAACTTCCAGCATATAATCTTCAAAATCATAGAAGTACCTGTTTTGGCCTTCTGATGCATTTACAAGTTGAAAAAATTCTTGTCCGCTCAGATTGATCCATTCTCCGTTTTTTCCTTTAATATAAAATTGCTTTGTCATTTTTGTTTCCTCCAAGTTTAAATTTTTAAGTTTCGGTTAGTACGAAATTTAAAAATTACTTGGAGGGGCTCTCGTAAAATGCATCTTATGTCCTTTCTGCTTAATTCGCAGAAGGCACAGGAAACAAATAAAGAGCCGATGCATCTAAGAGATACACCGGCTCGAAATGCCCAATTTACGCATAACGATAAAAGGCTACCTCATATTGTACGCACCACTGCTTTCACAGTGATATGGTTCAATATTTGTATCCTCGTGCCGCATTACGTAATTAGGCGCTTAGATTAAGTTTTTGTGTTCCTTTTGAATAGAACGGTTTGACTGATTTTTTCGGGATGGTTTAGACTTACAAGCTTTATTCCGGACTATTTCTTTGGTTTGACCTGTGCTAAGGCACTACCTGCCACCGATTTAGATGCTTTTCCGTAACGACCATCTCTAAGTATTTTGCTTGCTGCAGAAGCAACTGCTCTACTTGTTTGTTTGACATTTTTAGCCATTGATTTCACCTCATTTCTACAGAAAATCTTGCTTTTCGCCAAGAGGATTGATATAATATTAGTAAAAGAGACTTTGCATCCTCAATTTGTCTTTTACAGTTATTATCATATCAAATACGCCTTTTTTGAAATCGGACTGAACGGACAATTGCGGACGCTCTCGGACAAACCTCAAAACACCAATCATAAAGAAAAGGGGGGCACACTGCTTTGATTTTTTCTGAATACGCTCAAGGGCTTTCCCCATTCTGTTCTTCCGGAGCAGGTGAAGCCCAATATTTTAATGAGTTAGTTGGTAACTTTGTTCAAGATGCCGCAATGGATGCTTGTCAGCTTCTTCAAAAGAAATCTGATACAAAATATCGATACATAAAGGGAACGCGTAATATCCAGCCTAAAGATGCGCAATATCTTTATGATCATCGTGATACGAGTAAATTTTCACACTGGATTTCTGAACAAATGGATAATTCTGATTCCTATAATGCAGTTACAGAATGGCTAAAAACCAACGGAATAACAAATCAATATACAGATGATGCCTGTGCTGAATTGTTGGAGCAAATTGTTTTGGGCTTGATTAATGGTAAAACTATCACCACATCTTCTCTTGACGCTGACAAGGACTTTGCGCTTATTGAAGATATCAAGCAAAAAGTAAAGTCGCTTCATCGGCCGGCAGATGTGCCTGTGCCAAAAGAAGCGACGTTTGATGAGCTTATTTATATTGAGGAGCTATATCAAGCATATGGTGATGCCGAAAGTATAGCTGGGTTTTCTGCGGATAGCTTGACATCATACCCTGAGTATGCGGATGATATAGAGAAAAGGCGGATAGATTTTTATGCAGCTGTCGCCATTCAGCGTGGTGTATTGGAACTTGGTGACGGCATTCTATCCGATCAGTTTGATGTTCTTAAAAAAGAAACACTTGATGGAGTAGAAGATACTGCAAAACGCAGACAAGACAATGGCTATGAATGTATGCTTGCCGTTATGGAACAGGCCGTTAAACTTCCAGTGACAAATTATATCCTTTGTGAGTCACCTCATTGGATAAGCAGTAAAATCAAAAAAGGGGTTTGTCATCACTTGGTTAATGACAAGCGATTAAAATGGGTGAGAAAAAAATGAATGACAAAAATTTACTTGGTTCATCGTTTGAAATTTCACTTCGCATACTTTTAATGCTCAACGAGTTACCGGACTTTGCTTTGGATGACCAACAGATAAGCGCAATAGACTTTATTGCCGTATATGCTGCTGATTTCAACATTCTCGATGAAAATCTACACGGTTATGGAAGCTATCGCTTTAGCGAATATCCTTCCAGAATACAGAAAGTATCGGTTGCATTAAAAAGGCTTGTACTGGATGGAGACATTCTTTTTGCTCCAAACAAAAGAGGTTATGCTTATAAAATCAGTAGCTCCGGGCGTACAAAGACTAAGGCTTTGTACGGAACCTATTCCGAAGAATATAAAATAGCTGTCCGTGCAGTTACAAGCAATTATGATATATTTAATGAGGGTACCATGCTGAAGGCAATTAATCAGCACACTCTTCGCTCTTTACAGGAGGTTATCAATGAATAGATTTTATATTGAAAAATTGGTTGTTTCCGGAGGAGGACACAAAAGCTCGGTTGTGGAGTTTAAGGAGGGCCTTAATCTTATTATCGGTCCTTCCAACACTGGAAAGAGCTTTGTGATGGATTGTATCGATTACGTCTTTGGATTTACCCCTAAATCAAATAAACCATCAAAAATTGTAGATAATAATAACGGGTACGATATAGTAACACTTCATTTAAGAACAAATAATGGAACTGTTATTCTTGAACGGAAAATCGGGGACAGCAAAATTAAAGTTAGCGGTTCAGACTCATCGATTGAAGCTGATACTTATTCTACAAGCTCAAGTTCAAAAAAGAATATCGACTCAGTATTTCTTTCATTGCTTGGAATTGACGATGAACATAAGGTGTTATCCTCAGAAGCGGGTGCTTCGCAAAAATTAACTTGGCGATCCATGTTGCATTTATTTTTTATGAAGCAGGCTGATGTTGCGAGAGAATCCTCAGCCCTTATGGCTCCCGGAGCATGGGGTAAAACAGTTTCTCCCGCAGTATTGCTATTTCTTCTGACTGGACAAGATGCAAATAATCTTGAAAAGCCAGAAGACCCCGAAATTAGCAAAGCTAAGAAGAAGGCATTAATGGTGTATATTCGAGATAAAGCTGAACGATTTACCAGTAGGCGTGAAGAACTGGAGGAGCTTTTGGCTGAAGTCGAAGACACGGATGTGCAAAAACTTATTGAAGAAATTCGCAGAGAGATTGAGGGACTACAGAAGAAACTTGAAGTAGCTTCACGAGAAAGCCAACAACTTATGTCGGAAATCTATACACAAAACGGAAAATTATCTGAGTGTAATACTGTCATTCATAACTTTTCCATTTTGCATCAGCAATATCAATCCGATATAAAACGTCTGGGCTTTATTGTAGAGGGCAAAATTTATTCGTCCAATACTCCAACTAAAAAGCACTGTCCTTTTTGTGATAATGAAATCGCAGTGGAAGCAGCGCCACAGTATATTGATGCATCTGTCGCTGAACTTGATAAAATAAAGGTGCATTTAGCTGAGCTCTCTGAAGCACAACGTAGCATCGATAAACAAAGAACCGCTGTTTTGGAGAACATTCAAGGACTTGAAACAAGAAAAAATCAGATCGATTCTTTAATTTCTGAGCAGTTGCAACCACAAATATCAGCTTTCAAAAAACAACTCGATGGAAAGCTTAAGACAATGCAATTAGCAAGTGAATTAAGTATTATTAGGCAGAATGAAATCCAGTATAAAAGTGAATTGTTTGAAAAAGAAACCGAAGAAATCCCTAAAAACCCTAAATATAATATCTTTGGATACTATGACTATAATTTGGTACATGGCTTTGAGAAAAAATTGATTTCGGTTTTAAAGGCCTCAAAAATAGGAGGTGCTACTACAGCCCGTTTAAACATGAAGAATTTTGATATTGAAATTAATAATATGAGTAAAGCAGTATCCATGGGTGGAGGCTTCTGTGGTCTGCTAAACACAATTGTAGCTTATACAATGAGTGCTTATATTCTTGAAAACGATGGAAAGGCACCGGGCTTTTTTGCTTCAGACTCATCGTTGACACAGCTATCTGAAGCAGATCACATCGCACAAGGTGATACTATAAAGCAGAATTTTATCCAGTATCTTGTTGACCATGCAATGGAACGTCAGGTGATTATAGTGGAACAAAAGAAACGTATGCCTTTTATACCCAAGGAAAGCGCTGAGGCGGGGATTCATATCGTTGAGTTCTCACGAAACAAGAATTCCGGAAGATATGGATTTTTAAATGATGTTTTTAATCCGGAAGATTAGCGAGTACACATTTTAGCAAAGAACAGGAGAATTCTATGCGTTTAAGCTATGAGAAGCTATGGCATCTTTTATTGGATAGACATATGACGAGGGAAACGCTACGTAAGCAATGTGGCATTAGTTCTAATACTATAGCAAAGTTGGGCAAAGGACAGAATGTAACTACGGACGTTCTTTTAAAGATATGTGAAGCATTACAATGTCATTTAAAAGATATTGTTGAAACGGTAGAGGATTGAGAAAGCCACCCTTTCCGTGTGTGCTGTTTTTCTGGAAAACAAAAAAGCTCTTGATGGATTTTACCATCAAGAGCTTTTGCTATTTTAAAAAATATCGCATTCACAAAATGGCAAACAGACTTAAAGGCCGGTAATCCGTTTGTTCTTTGAGGCATGGACTTTTCTGTAATCATTCACTCGAAAGCAAGCTTTCTAACCATTTAACCATATAGCCTTCTGTAATTGTTTTTAATAATACACCGTCACAAAATCTTTCAGCTCTTATGATTGCAGTTATAAAAGCAACGATTAATACAGCATCTGCATTTTCTATGTCATATCCAGTAATGGAGGTGTAACTCCAATCCAAATTGCGTTCTCTTAGCACTTCTTGATAATTGATATCCATAAACGGTTCAAAATCTTTGAGAAAGTCAAAAACAATATCGCTAAATTTAATATATGGCATTTGAATAGGGTCATCTAATGTCCCCTTGGATTTTTTGTCAATTACCCATTCACCCTGTGAAGTATTCTCCTTAAAGGCAACAATATACTTCCTCAACACTTCAAATTGTGTATCAATATCCATATCAGTTTGAGAATGAATATCGTCTGCATCATCTTTACAAATAATGGTTTTTACTTCGTGTAATGGCATTGGCAAATCCTCCTCATCAAAGTATTCAACATTTTCGACCGTAACGGTTCTTTCGGCACCATAATCACCCACAGGCACGATGACTTTATCTCCAATGGAAATGCTTTCGTCCTCGGTGAGGTAGTAGTAGGTTTTACCTCCAGATGAAAAAGAAACGCTGCAATAAATATATTCTTCACCTTTTTTGCCTTTATTGTATCTGCGAGGATTGAGCAGGCTGCCATGCATTCCATAAAATGATACAAATTCTGCTATTCTTTCTGCAAATTCAGCATAGCCTTCGGGTAATTCACTACGGTTAAAGCCACCCTTAACACAAACCACCTCGTCACGATGATTTGTTATTTTAAGTTCATATTGTGGAAACACATCTGAGCTTGTATTAAGAACCTTTAATTCCTCAAACCATTCTTCACACTCATCAAGGAGGTCTGGGACGCCGTCCTCTATATAGTATTCTCTTGTAATTTTACACCCAGTGCCTAACGTATCAGTAAGTGTGATTTTTTGAGATACTCTGTCAATTACAATGCTATCGGTAGTTTCCAACGTGACACTTTGAAAGTCGAAGTTATCACATTCGTCTATGGCTATTTTTTCTATATTATGATAAAAGACTTCCACACGATCAAAGCGGTTAAGAATATGTACAGGAGAAACCAAAGCCATCACGTCAAGAAACTCTGCCCAACAAGAAGGGTAAGCCATGTAGCCACGAATATGACGACATCTTTTTCCGACCTGCTTATATTCAACCTTCCACCCCTCACCATCGGTGATATGGATATCATTTTCATACTGTGACTGCCAATTGGCAATTTTTAAAGTGTCCAACTTAGAGAGGAAACTTTTACTTGCTTTTGCAGATAACGTTTGCTTTACAGGATAGTCTGGATGAAAGATACTCTCAACCTGTGATGTCACAACTTGGTTTTTTACGCTTACTGTCACATCAATATTTCCACCAAAGTAGCTACCTATATTAAATTTCAGGTATTCGAGCATTCTTCAAGCCTCCCTTTAATGTAATTTAGCAAGCCGCCTCTAAATTGCAGTTTTGATTTTACTGATATATCCTTTGAACGTATCTGATAGCTTAATCATATTTTGTATTAAAAAATCTTGCATTGTTTCCCACTCTTCTTCGTTGAAAACACTAACTCCCTCATGAATATATGTAATACGAGACATTTTTTTATCATCAAGTCGTTGCCACGATAACTGATTTCCAAAAGTTTCTTCTATCTTAGATTTGTTGTTACACAGTGTATCAAATATCAATTTATTATCTTCGCTGCTTGGCTTGCTGATGGACAATTCAACAGCAACATATTTCTTTGTAATAACAAAACTGTAGGACAGACCACTAACACCTGCACCGGTTGATAACCAATGATCGTAGTGACTGCTCTCCGTATTAATACCACTGAATAAGTTTGATTTAGCATTGAATTTAGGAAGGAGTTCTTTCCAAAACTTATCACGAATCAGTTCTCTTTGGGCAATTTCTGCACCAGTCGCAATCTCATCTTGCGCTTTATCTTCAAGGCTAATTGTAATATCGGCTACATCCTTAACGGGTATAATTTGCTCAGTATCAAGAAGAAGTTGGTCGTTAAAAATATAGGGTATTACTTTAATGCACTGTATTTGCATACGAAATTTTCTCGCCCAAAGTACAGTTGAAGTTACTTCCTTTCTAAATTCACGGGCAACCAAGATTATTCGCTGGGATAAGTCCCGATTGAGTTGCACTTCATCAAAATCAGATTTATAAAGAAAATCACATATTTTTTCCTCTGCAGTAGATGAGGGATCTGTTTTATTTAAATAATCTTGATAAATTTTACGAATACCATCTTTAGTGAGAGTAGAACAGTAGGAGGCATATTTCATAGCCTGCCATGTTACTTCTTTGCCTGAGTCATCTAATTTATTTTCAATAATTACTAAATTGCCTTTTTGGTCAATAGCAAGCAAATCAAGCCTTTCCTTAGTATCTGAAAAGCCGTCAAACTCTTTCTGAATGATCAGCAATTCCTCGCCAAGGATAGATGGATTATGTACAATCCATTCTTGTAAATCCTCTCGCTCCTTTAAACCAAGCTCTGAAAAGGTTACAGACTTAATTTTTACAGATTGCTTGCTTTGGTTATTTATTATATACATAGTTGTTCGTCCTCTACATATCTCGCAACTTGTTTACTACATTTAGCACATTTTCCTTCAAGTGAAATACCATGTTTATCATTTTTTAATTTGTATTCTACAATCTCGGTCAACCCACAATTATGGCAAAAAGCATTATTAATAAGCATCTGCTGATGTTCAGAAGAAATCTTGTCCCATTTGTCAGCGGCAGATAATCTTTGTTTGCTTTTTCGCTCCAAAAGGCAAACAGATTGTGCTGTTGGTTCGAGGCCTTTTTCATAGATGTCTGCGAAAATTCTTGGTAACTTCTTAATTCTATAATTCATCTCATCTATATCGAATGAAGATAAGTCAAGCTCAGTGATATCAAGCCATTCGCAATATTCTTTGTAATTGCTTCCACTCTTTTTCTTGAACGCTTTTTCAATTTCTTTAAGACCGCCTGTTCCACCACAATCTTCAATGATTCCAAAACCCTCGCCCTCAAGAACTCGAGGTAAATCTTTACCAAGTAAAGTTTCACTGGTTATTGAGCCCCCATAGACAATGTTGAATTCCCACCCATCACCAAAATCGTATGCAAGTGTTGCAGTATCGCCGGGCTTGAAAAACACCTTATGTAGCTTAATTGATGGCTCGTAGTAGTGATATTCGTTACTTGCAAACTCGTCATCCTGCAGAATAGGAATTTTGACACCCTTAAACCCCTGTTGCGTTAAGGTATCAATTATTTCTTTGTTATAGTCACTTTCAGCGTGTCCATCAACACTGTTCTTAAAATTATCTATCAGTGGTATGTCAAACTCAAAAAGGTGGTTACCTTTCATCTCGAACATACTCATTATTATGTATCCGAGTTTTGCCATGGTTATATTGTTCATAACCTGAAATTTTCGCCATATCTTCGGCTTGTAATCAGCAAGCTCTACATAAAACTGATATATTGGATGTGAAGCCATAAGCTTTGCTCCTTTCGTGATATAAACTTAGCTTTATATGCCAAAGTCCTTGGCATATGTGTCCTCTAAATTTCTCCCATAGATTCTAAAGCCGACTTGAGAGTGTTCTTATATTCATCTTTTACATTATAAGGTGCTAATATTGATATTTTATTTTGAAATTGAAACACCCAACTAAAGAATGTTGGACTAACGGAAACATTCACCATTGCCTTAAAACAGTTACTACCTAAGCTGACTGTTTCCACTTCTTCTCCAAACTTATCAACAATTATTTTCATTAAATCGTTCGTGCATTTAAGCTCAACCCTTGCAGTTTCACCATCATACATATCAAAAGTTGATTTGACATATTCAGCTGCTGAAAAATCCTCTGGAGCATTTACATATACTCTATCAGATAACACCACCTTAGCCATACGATCAACACGAAACTTGCTGATGCCCTTATGATTAGAGCAGTAACCTATCAAATAATAGCGGTCATCATTCCACGCAAGGGCATAGGGACTCATTTTGTAAGTCATACCCTCATGCTTGTAAACAACTTCTTTTTCTCCATTGTAATCTATATATTTGAAATCAATTTGCTCTTTATTATTGATTGCAGTATGTACCAAATCAATAGTGTAATAGATGTTTTCATTATTTGGCTTCACTCGTTTATCAATGAAAATATGTCTATTTAGTTCTTTTGCTTGTTCGACACTCACAAATTTACTTAGTTTCTCCACAAGAGTCTTGCTTTTTTTAATAGTAATAAGCTTTGACGATTCAACAGCATCGACAAGGAGCTTTATCTCTGGAAGTTCAAATATTCGATCACCGATATAATATAGATTTTGCGACGAACGTACAGAAATAACATCAACACCAAACTCTTGTAGCAACGCAATATCAGAGGCTACTGTTTTACGAGTAACCCCAATACCTATTTCTCCAAGCTTATAAATTATTTGATTGGTAGATAGAGGATGCTGCTCGTCTGTTTGCTCATTTAATATTTTATACAGATATAAGATCTTTGATTTTGTTTCCATTTCACACCTCAAATCTAATCTTTATCCTCTAAACCATCATCGTCATACTCCTCTGGTTCTTCATCATCTTCCATTAAATCCATTAGAAGCATATCGTCTAACATATTTGCATTTCCATCACCTGTGATATCAAGACCAAATAGGCTATCAAATATTCCCATAATAAAAGTCCTCCTAATCTACCCCTAAAGCCTTAAACACAGCTTCTTGTGGGGTGTTATAAAATATTATACTAAATGCTCCCATAAGTTCAGCCGGTACTGTTCCCAAATCAGTTGCCGATGTAATGGGTAGCAACACTTTTTTTGCACCACTATCAAGGCAGACTTGTAGCACGTTTGCAAGTTCTTCTACTTTAATTACTGTACCACTAATACTAATATCACCAAGAACAGCCAAGCTTGAAAGTGTTGGCTTTGAGAGCGCTGCAGAACATATCGCAATGAGTGATGGCAAAGTTAAATATTTTGTAATTCCTATGCCATTAAGGTCTTGGTAGTTAATAATATAGTCCTTAGTTGTAGTGCTTATAGAGCCACTAATGGATGTTCCGTTGGCTTTAAGAAAGTTAAGTGCTGTATTCGTAGCTTCCTTCGCTTCTCTGTCTGTTCCAAGTCCGGTTCGCTCAAATTTTCCGTTACCGGGTAGCATTTGTGTTTCCAAACGAAACACACCGACCATTCCGCTTTTACCTCGTGAAACAGTATAAATATTTCCGGGATTACCCATCCCTTCGGGAATTAGTTTGCCGCCACCTTGTTCAGGGATGGGAACATAATGTTCTTCAAATGTGTCGTTATCTACATAAGAGAAATTCACATCATAGAACTCCATGCCACCAATTTTTTTCAATTGTTCTTTTACTCGACGGCGCAGTTCTAATGCAATGGTTATTATTTGAGCCATATCGTCTTTCGTGTATTCTCCGTTTGGATACATCAGCTTTGTAAATCCAGAGATGGTCTTTCTCACGGCAATTACATCTCTCTGATTGAGATTACTTCCAAACTTAAAATACTTGTCTGCTGCATCACCAAACTGCTCCTTACGCATTTCTCTCATAAATTCAGAAAGATAATCTGTGATGAAAGCATACTCGTTGGTAAAGAAGTCTGGTCTGTATTTTGGAATTTCCCAACCGGGAACATAACAATGCATACGGTCAAAAAATGCTGTGTCATGACTCATTGCATCGGGAAATGGTTCGAACAAGTGAGAAGTCTTTAATAAAACATCAACGCTTTGATTTACATTTCCCACAAAAACCATAGAAGCTGTGGCAGCCTTTTCCTCTTTACCACGGGCAAAGGAGCCAGAAGCCATATAATCCTTCATGATTTGAATACCGTCTTTATCCTTAAATGTAATTCCAGCAACCTCGTCAAATGCAACGCAATCCCACATTCCAACAAGTCCGACTGTCTTGCTTGACATATTATAAAATAAGTTAGCAACGGTTGTTTGTCCACCGGATACCAAGATACTGTTCGGTGAAATTTCTTTATAGATATGAGATTTACCTGTACTACGGGGACCAAGTTCACAAAGGTTATAGTTATTCTCTACCAGAGGTATCATACGAGCGAGGAGCAACCATTTTTCTCTTTCTGTAAATTTCTCGGCTTCCATACCTGTTGAACGAAGCATAATGGTAAGCCATTCGTCATTGGTAAACTCTTTTCTCGCTTCTTTTATTTCGGAAAGTTCAATGTGTGGCATTTGAATTGGTGTTAGCTTTCGCACTGTTATTGGATTGGCTTTTCTATCTTCTTCTAAATATTCATACTCAAGCTGCACAATGCACCAAATACCACCACATAGCAGACGGTCATACTTTGAAACGTACTCCGGTTCAAGTAAAATATCTCGTATTCCAAGGTTGGAAAACTCTGCTTCATACCTATCTTGTTTGATATTGAGTTTTGCTGTAATGCGATCAATAACTGTATAGCTACCGCGCTCTCTTAAATTGGATAATACCTTTTGTGCTTCATCGGGACGAACAAAGTTATTTGCAAGTATTTTCTTTACGGACGATACACCCTCTGAAATAATATCGGGATCATCTGAGCTGCAATGTTGACCCAAAAGAAATTCCAAAACATAGATAGGCACATTTGCTCCCTCTTTAATAGATTTCGTCAAATCTTTACGAACAATCTTTCCGTCAAAGTGAGTGCGTAATTTTCGGTTCAGCATATCATTTAAGGAAGTTTCGTCATTAAATACATTCACATCTTCGCATTGTTGTTCTTTTTCAAATATATTAAACACTTATCAAATCTCCTTCCTTAAAAATCAAAGCCAAAATCATCAACAAAAGATAAATCTATCTTTACCTCATGTCTTAATACTTCAAGATTATTTTTCTCATCGTATGCGACCAAATAATATTTTTTGCTGTTATCATACTTTTTGTTCTTAAATGTGAATTTCAAGCGGAATACTCGTTTGCTGGCGTCCAGATCTTTCTTGTCGGCCACATAAATATTATCGTTAGAAATTTTCTCATTATCATCAGAAATAAAGAATACCTTGTAGGTTGTTTCTTTCTGCGTACTTGTCACCACATCAGACTGGATGAAATCCAAATTGGTGGTCAAGTTGGTTATCTTCTGCAATAGACTTACAAGAGCAATGGACACAGGTTTTGTTTCCGTAAAGTTCTTGTTGGTTCTAATATCAAGTACAGGAATAACCATTTCTTGCAACGATGAACCACCGTGAACAAAGTTCTGCCCACCACCACTCATCTTGAATATATCGCTACCAATAGGGGTACACACCAAACGATTATCACTGTTTTTCAGTATATCGCCAAGGCTGACTGTTCCAATACCGTCGGCTACTACTGCATTTTCAGAAACAACATATCTTCTGCCAATCAGTGCCTTATCCTGTGGAAGTCCTGTTATTTTATCACTTTCCGATAGTCTGCTGCGCTTATAAATAAATCCGTGGTCTGCTGTAACAATGAAGTGAATATTGTTAGCACTGGTCAGTCGTTTAATCATCATAAAGATTTCTTCAACTGCCGTTTCACATACAGCAAAGGTTTCGTCCTCGGTTCGTAGCTTATCTCCGTGAATATCAATTTCATCATGATACACATAGACAACATCTTGTCCTGTAAAGACTTCTTTAAGCTCGTTAATTTTCATGCCCTTAATGTCATCGAACTGAACCGCCTTGCTATTCGGTGAATAAGCTCGAATCTGTTGCTCTCGGCTCTTTAAGTCGTAACAGGTCTTGCCATCAACCAACACCTCATAGTCATCACTCATGGAAAGTGATTTATGAGGGAGAAGTGCAGACATACCAAACCTTGTATAAGATGGTAAAACACTTTGCATAGGTGTTAGGTTTGCTGTGCATTTCTCATCTTCTAATAATTTATTGAACAAGGTCTGTGCAACTTCAAAACGCATGGCATCTGAGATAATAACAACGGTTCTCTCTTTGGCAGGGCGAACAAATCTTGCAAAGAAATCCTGCTGTTTTGGAAGTCCTGTGTCAGAGCTACACTCCACAAAAGCATTGCTCCAAGCAACGGACAGCTTATCCAAGTATTCGTTGGTGTAGATGTTCTCTACTAAATCACGCAATGTATCATACATCGCATTATCTGTGATCTTATCAAAGTGGTAGTAGAAGTAGCGATACCTTTGATCCACCTTGTAGTCCTCAGAAACATAGTCGTTCCAAATGTTTTTCGCTGTTTTCTTTGGCTCAAAGTGTGCTGCCTTAATGATATGGTAGGCATTTTCAATGATGTAATAATGCGAGGTATAAAGACTACCATAGTGCATTTTTCTACGCATTTTGCAAATTTCGGGAATAGACATTCTGCCGAGCTTTGCTTCAGTATCCTCATTTTCAAGTCGCTCTATCAAATGGCGAATAATAAACTTGTCTACATCTCGGAAAATTTCCAAGCTGACAAAATCACTTTCCTCTATCTTGCTTAGCACCTCTTGCATTTTCAATGTTTGATAAGTAAGTGCCGATAGTTCATCAAAGACTTCGCTGTAAATAACGCTGTTCATAATACTATCTACAAAAGCAATGATATTGCCGGACTTGTAGGAACAATAATTCTTCAGTGATTGCGGTAGCTCCGAAGTAACAGTCTTAGCAGAGTAGGTGCAAAACAGTGTAAAGACAAACTTTGAAATAGAGGGATTCACATCCGCATATCCGAATGTTTCCTCACACATTTCCCAAAAAGGTTTTAGCAAATCATATTTCTCAAATTCAGACAAGTACGGATTTTGAATCCTATTCTTTTCTCCGATTACTGTTCTGACAATTTCCTCAAAGGATACTACCTTAGTTTTGCACAGAACAGAAAGAAGTGCTGTTTCAATCACTCTTTTGTTGAAATTCTCAATCTCCAAATCATAGAACTTCTGTGTGCGTTCCTTTGAACCGAAGAACTTGATATACTTTTGCAAAATAGGCTTGTACTTTTCCTTAATGCCCAAATCCACAGCAATGAGTGAAACTCTATCTGCAAAAAATTCTTTTGAATACCGAATGGTGTCTGCCAAATGATTATCGCAAAGGGCAGGCTTAGGAAAGGGGGCATACACCAAGTAATTGGTAGTAGTGTCCACTCTTTCTAAAAAGTATTTTGTATGGAATTGGTTGTCTTTTTCAAGGTGATATACCCTTGCATTAGGAAGCTCCATACTGTCTATATCGTCCACAAACTCAGCATTGGCATCGTACCAAAACACAAGTTTGCGAACCTCACCAATAAACTCTGCGTTGAGCTTGTCGGTTATCTGTTTTAAGTTTAGTTCTGCCATTTATTCACCACCTCGCTTAAATCCAACCCAACAGTCGCATAAGCCACTGTGCTACTAATGTGGTTCCAATACCACCAATAAAAGATAGTATCATTTTTACTATTTCCTTTTGAAACCATTTTTCATCTTCTATTGAATTTGTGGTGCTGTTATCAATACTTTCGCCATTACCGGTATTAAAACTACCACCATTTGTATCAACTGAACCATTAATTTGAGTGCCTATATTAGTCGAAGTGAATTTTTTCAGCATGTCTTCTTTTTCTTTGATTTGTAAATTAAATTTATCTTGATCAATAAACTCAAGTTGCTTCCAATATCCAAACGCAACATCTTTTACATCACGTTCCGATACTAAAACGCTATTTCTATTTTGAAAAAAGTCAACAATTGCATTTTTTTGTGTTTTATAAACTTCAAAACCATCATGTGTAAAGATTTGAACACTAAAATCATTATCACAGTTTTGTTTGTAAGAAATCCACTCATTCCCACCTTGTACTCCCCAAATCATATTTCTTGCACCGATGCCCTTAAGCATTTCAAGCCATTCGACATTAAACTCAGTCATATTTTCACCCCCTAAATCTTCCCAAGCACATTCAGCATTTTGCCGTCTTGTGCGGTCTGCACCTTGTCATAATTGACCTTGACGCCGTCATCGAGGTCAATGGCGATACGAGAGAGGGCAAGGTGGGCAATTTTCTCATCATAGTCCTTGGTTTCTTTTAGCTGTTTAATGAGTTTTTCTTTTCGCTTTTCGGACTGTGCCACTTCACGAGGGTTTTGGGAGTTATCAATCATATCTTGCATACGCTCGATCTCGCTCATATAGGTGCGCTGCATTTTATGAAGATAGTCCACACGCACTTTACCTGTGGTGTCGGCATTATAGCGGTGCATATAGATAAGTGCCTTAAATCCGTCTTGCTTGCCACTGTCATACAGCCAATAGATCGGACGTTTCTGATAGGTTTTTACATGATCTTTGTAGAAATCTTTGACAAAGTAATTTCGTATAACTTCTCTTGATGTATCACCCTTGTTGCCGAGTGCCTTTGAGATAAAGTCGAGGTTTTCCTCTAAAGTTTCTTCGCCATATACTTTCTTTACGAACGCAACGAATAAACCGACGATATCATCTTTAAAATATTCTTCGTCTGTGATGGGGATAACATTGTCGGTGTCGGGAATAAAGGTGTTATATTTGCTACCGTACCAGTCACCGCCGGCATAGGCAAGACCATCTACATCAAGAGAATATCTGCCGAACATACAGCCAACCGCATAGGAAACAAAGGATTTAATATCACGAGTGAGGTCAGCTTTTCTTACTGTTACATCTTTATCTTCCACTTCGGGTGTCAGCTCGTCCTGCAAGCCGTAGATATCAATAAAGATACGATTTAGTTTTTCTTCGTTGGCTTTTAGGGTGTTGAAACGCTCATCGCACTCTTTTTCCCAGTTCATATAGCTTGCTTCTATATATTTTTCAGCAAGACTATTTTCAAGACTTAACTTGAATACCCCTTGTACCAGTGGGTGTTTCACAAAATCCCACGAGGTTTCAAAGCTGTCCCAGTCGGATTTGGAGAGGGAGATGTTTTGTTGAGTTAATGCGATAACAACGTCTTGTTCCCCATTTTCTAAAACTGGAAAATCACAAAAATTTCCAATTTGCAAGTGTATTGTAGGATTAAGAATTTTAAAAATATAATCAGAAATTTTTGTACTCATTAAACCCAAAAGATATTTTAGTTTTAATTCATCATCGCAAAATGCTGACATTCCAGTAACATCATGAATGCCACCACCTATCCGATATCGTATACTAAATCCACCGCTTGTAATATCAGACCAAGTAATTGCTGGTTTAAAATAATATTGGGTGTTTTGTGCTCGTGACCTAACTTTTCCTTTATCATCTTTAAAATTTCTGATTTCAAATCCATCATTTTCCCAGTTTACTAAATAATCATAATTTCCATACCACTGTCTGCGTTCACCGCCTTTATTATAAGGCACCCATTTACATTTACTTTCAGTTAACTGTTCTACATTTTCGCTGTCATATTTAATTTTATTTGTTACGACTTCCCACCAAGCACGGAGAAATCTGTTGTTATCAGCAGTTGCCAGTCCTTGCTTTGGTGATACAGTGCTCTCCATTTTGACTCCAGTTTCAAAATCATTTATTAAATTCTCACTCACCCAATAGGCGATTGGTGAGCCGGGGATTTTGAAGAAGTTTTCGGCACTTGTTTCGTAGAAATATCCACACTCTTTATCAGCAAGTGCTTCTAAAACCTTTTGCTTCTGTACTTCCATTCCACCCTTAAAATCGGACAGCTTAAAATACAAGCCTTTTTGCTTTTCTCTGTCGTTCTTCAAAACGAAACAGCAGATAGGAACAGTTGCCTCCTCAAAAGCAGAATACTCCATTTGAATTAGGCTTGTTATGGATTTGTTTCTAATAATGTATTCTCTTAATTGTTCATAAGTTTTTATGAACATCCATACAAAAGGTGTCATAAATGCAGAATAGCCACCTTGTATGCAATAGTCAAAATTCTTGTACATAAATACAGAGAATAAGTCACCGCTATAATCTTTATAGTGCTTTATGATGTATTCTTTAAGTTCACCGTTCATCTTGTTTAGATATGGGGGATTGGTACAAACAACAGTATATTTGTTTAACAACACTTCTGTATTCAAAATAACATTTTCAATCATTGGAATATCAACAGAATTTATAGTAAGCTGACCTTGAAGATTATTTAAGTATTGTTTTACACTTTCAAGATTGAAGTCATCCTTAAAATTAATTAGCGAACCATATTGTTTTGCTTTACTAAACTCGCTAATGAGGTAGTTTAGGTCTGTATTTTCAGTGTTGTGTATCTTTGTGTAATCATAAATCGGATAGACTTTCGGTTCAATTTTTCTTGTTAAAAATCTTCGGTCATAGCTACGAGCTTTCATCATAACAGCGAAATAGGCAAGCTGATATGCTCTGTCATCAATATCCAAACCAAAGAGGTTTTTTTCGATAATACATTGTGCTGCATCTCTATCGGTGTATCCAACTTCTCTGTAAATTTCCATTAGTACATCAAAGGCGTACACCAAAATATGACCACTACCCATACAAGGATCAAAGAAAGACAATTCTTCGGGTGTGACCTTTTCATCTATATAGCTTATCTCGCCATTTTTAAGAGTAACAAAGTAAGTAAGTTTATCCGCTAAGGCACTGTTAGGGTTTCGCTCAATCCAATATCTACCCAAAGAGTTATCCACCATATAGCGAACAACCCAATCGGTAGTGAATAGCTGAGTGGCAGCAGGAATGTCATCTTTTTTCACTGTGCCTTTATAAATGTTTATAACTTGGTTTTTGCGTTCTTCGTTATAATACTGATATAACCAACCAATGATTTCCACTGCTTCGGTGAAATCCTTTTCTTTAATATCCGTTACAAGATGAGCCACGATACCGTCCTTGTCGGTGAATGAAATGTTAAGCAGATATTCGGTATAGTCGCTTGTTTTTTCAAACAGCTCGGGCAACACCTCATTAAGTTTATTGCACTGTTTAATAAACAGCATACGGAATAGCTCATCTAACTTATTTTCGTCTTTGAGCTGCATAATACGGTCGGTTTCATAGGCACTAAACTCCATATCGGTATCGAATGGAGTTGTTACCATGTCAGGCTCTGCTTTGCCAGTAATCTCACTGGACAGCACACGGATTTTAGATGGAAGATACTCGTTGACCTCCATAAAACGGATTGCTACAAGACGATTAAACCAAGTATAGGCAACTTCCTCCATGACAAACTGAAAGGCAGTTTTGTAGTCGGAGGTTTTTTCTTTATCTTTGATACGAGCAACAAGGGCAACTCTCTGCTTTACTTCCTCGTTTGCAATTTCTGTTGGCTTGCCTGTACCAATATCGAAAAACTGAATGTTATCGGTAGAGGTGGGAAGTGGTGCTGATATTCCTTTTTCGCTGATACCCACAAGGCTCGCTTTATAGGTAATTTCACTAATGAGCTTGTTTCTCGCCCATACCGCAAAGTTTTTAATCGCTGTTTTGTTCATGGTGTACCTCCTATATCTGCTCAACTTCGTAAATTTTTACGATGTTTTCTATTATATCTTTCAAGTCCTGCACGATACTCTGAGAAGAATATATTATATCTTCTCTTACTTTATATTTTTTCTGAATATCCTCATTTTGATTAAATCTTTCAAAAAAATCATAATAATATGCCATATATTCTTCTGGTGTCATGCTTAATTCAATCTTACGCTTAGGAAGTTTATATTGCTCACCGTCTATATGTATGTATAAAGATGAAGCATACATATCTTTTAATTGTTTATAAATTGGCTCATATAATGAGTTTTCATAATCAATGCAGACTTCATCACTATACATTCCCTCATTTATTAATAAATTTCTGATTTGTTTGGAACAATCAGACTGCTCCATACACTCAACAGGTACGGCAATTTCTTCTGTTTCCCATTCATTACCATCTCTGTCTGAGTGGTAGCTTACTCCCTCAATAATGCTCCCATAAATTTCTTCATATGCTTCCTTAAATATTTGTACAATGATTTTGTGAGCAACGGATATTGTATTTATATGAGAATAAATGTTTATAGAATTGTTAAGGGATTCGCATTTTTTCAGTAATTCATCACTCAATCCATACTTGTAGCGATTATTGACAATTTCTAATAATTGGGGAGCTTTTATCTCAGTCATAATATCCCAATTAAAATTGGTATATCTCATTAATTCTTCTAATAGCGGTTGGTATATTTCATTTTTTCGTTCTATTGCTAATTCTGATTTTTTCTTGCCTTTGGTCATTCCTGCAATCCAACCTCCAATCCCACCAATTACAAGCAAAAAAGTTCCAGATATTACATCGGTTAGAATGCTATTCCAGTCCATAATATCTCCCCTTAAAACTCTACATTCAAGATAGTATCGTTTTCAATGCTTCTCTTGAGTTTTTTTCGAAGTGCCTCCACATAGTTATCAACATCTTGTACCGTTTCAATTCTCCAAGTGGCTTCTGTGTTAATAGATTTAATGCTGACCGTTTTTTGCTTCTTCTGCTTTGGTGCAGGAGGGGTTACAGGCTCAGTGGCAGTAGTTCCGCTTTGCTCTGCTGCTTTTGCTTGTTCTTCTGCCTGTTTTCTTGCCACGATTTTAGCTTCCGTATCAGCTATTTCATTAAGCAAACGAACCTTTAAGGCATCCGCTTCCACTTTGATATTTTGCAATGTAGCAACATTATTGCAGTGGGTGGCTTTATGTTTAATCTCATGGAATCTATCAATTACTTTTTGCTTTAGCTGTTCTTCACAGTTTTTGCCATGCAGTTCATCAAACACTCTTGCACGAGATTCTTCAATTACTGCAAGGATTGGTTCTTCCATCGCCATGAGCATTTTGCTGTAAAGATTGATATAGCGTTCCAACAATTCGGGCAGTTTGCGGATTTCGCCAAAGGGCTTGTCTTTCCTCATAATAGAGTTCACTTCTGCTACCACAGTTTCAATCTCTCTATTTACAATAAAGGTCTTACTTTCTTCGTAGATATTCATCAGCCTTAAACTACGATTCCAAATTTCAATTTGTTCACCACCAAAGAAAGCCTTGATAGGAGCATAGTCCTCAGCAAAGTCTAAAAACTCATCTTGCTTATCTGTAACAGTTTTGAAAAACTCTGCGGAATATTTGATTTGAAGAATATTTAGTATGAGAGTTTTGCCCTCTTTTACAGTTCTCTTTCCGGGATAACTTTCCTCATTTTTGTAGTGAATTTCCAGTTTTTCAAGGTCATTTTTGAGATTTTCCGCATACTGATTAAAGCTCTTTAAGATGGTATCATCTTCATCACTCATAGGGGTGATATTAAAGAGTTCTTTCATAATATCTCGAACAGCTTTCTTTTGCTTATCATTTGCTTTTTCTCTTTTCTCAGTCATAAGCTTTTCAAGATATTCTTTGCGGTTTAGATAGCGATAGATTTCATCCTCACTTTTATTAAGAAGTGTTACCACTTCATTGTTTACAAAGAACGCAATATCACCATCTTTGAACAGCTTTGCAACAAGCCACTCTACATCATCTTCAATAAAACCATAAGGAGCCTTAGTAAATCGCTCCATAATTGTCTTAAGGGAAGTTTTTGCGTGTCTTGCCGTATTGCCACTTACAAAATCAAGCACATCTGACAAAGCCAGTTTGTTTGGCGTTTGTGGCTCACTGTTTAAGGAAAGTTGTGCAGATTTAGTTCCCTTTAGAATAGCTCTGATATGAGCTTCACCCATAGGAGTATCAATGTAGTTGAGTTTGTGGAATACAGTGGAAATCAGTTTGCCCATTGCATCGTTAATTCGTGCAGAAATATCTTTAACGCCTATTTGCACCTTATCACCATTCACATAGATAGCAGCTTCCTTAAGAGCCTGTTCCAAGAAAATAACAGCATTGCTATTCCTCTCACGCATTTCTGTGCGCTTTGCATCTTTAATCTGCTCATATTTTGGAATGGCATTGGTGGTATTCAATCTTAAATATTTTTCAATTTTTAAGGCAGAGCGAATTTCATCGACAAAGGCTTTGTCATCTGGCAGTGCCACAATGACGCACTTACTTTGACCACTCATCATTCTAAGAGTAGTTTCGTCCATACTTGCATCGGTATAATTTGGTGTTAATACTTTCAATGTAATATCATAGTTTTGATTATTTTTATATGGTCTATCATCTACCACTTGATTGAATCCAAAAGTATATCTACCGTTAAAAGCAGGATAACGATATTTTTTCTCATCATATAGACCATCAAAAATCAGTTCGGAAATTTTACCTGTGAGTTCAGAGGACTCAATGCTTTGTGTTTCAATTTCACGATTAATTTCTTGTTCTTCGTCAGTTAGGAATACATAAAGATCACCGTTTTTTTGTACCAAAGTTTGGCGGCAGAGCTTTTTAAGTGCTTCTTCCACCTTGTCCTTTAATGCAATTCGGTCATCGTCAATATTGGATACCATTAGGCTTGTGATATTCTCAAGGTTTGCTACAATTTCCTTGACATACTTAATCATAAATAATGTTTTAAGAACATCAACAGCAAAACATTCATTTGCCTTTTCCGGGTTAATCAATTCATTGTCAATGGCACGAGTAATAACATTCTTATGGCTGTGGTCAAGGAATTGTTCAAGTGCATCATAGAACATATTAAACGATACAATTCTACCCTCGTTATCCTCCATGATTTTCATAGCAGACTCTTTGAATAGAGCAAGCATAGAACGCTCACCCTCAGCTAAATGTTTGCCACTTGCACCATGTGTTCGAATAGAAGTTAGAACATCACCAAGTAAGTTGAATTGATATGGAATGAATGGATAGACAGCAGAAAAATTTTCTCTGTCGGAATATAATTTCTTTTCAATTCCGTCGTTAAAGATAATTAGATTTTTAATTACAGTATCTTTTTCGTCATACAAAAGTCCAAGAGTTTGCCTTCCAGTTTCGTTCTTTTCCAAAATTCTCTTGCGAATAACTTCGTCTACATTGGCAGAAGAAAGGGAAAGCCTTGTATCAAATCTACCTTGAATTTTAGAAAAGTCATTACCTTTGGTTTTTGTAATGCTGTCAATATCTTGCTGACTGGTTACAATAACCCACGCCTTGCCACCACACTCAGAGCCTAAATCTTCGGTTACAGTTTGTAGGTTCAGCATAAGGTCAATTTTATCGCCTATGTATTGCCCGATTTCATCCACTAAGAAAACAACATGGTGATTATTGCCTTGTTTCTTGATGTGGCTATTTACCATTTTGGCAAAGGTACTAATATCAATATTATAAGGCTGAGTAAAGCTCTCACAAGCATTTTTAGCCGCATCCATACTCATGTAGTCAATCTTTACCAATGCTTTGCAAACATAATCCTGTATAAATCTAAATTGATGACGGGAATCAACCCATTCTTTACCACGAAGTTCAGCAAAGGCATTTTTGAAATCCTCGTATTTTCCTTCTTCAGCAAGGTTTCTTTCTAAATCGGCAAGGTGAGGATTTGCACCATAAAATCCAAGTTGCTGATTAAACACCTTTAGGAATACAGATAAAATGGCCTCTTTGTTGTTCTGTGTGTCGGCCATACCACTCTTAGAGTCGATATTAAATAGAATCACATCAGCAGATGTATTGGCAGCGAGCTTCATATCTGCAAGCACCATTTCGTCTTTAATCTTATTATCCTCAATAAAGTAATCAAGGGCTGCCTTGCCATCTACAACTCTATTTTCAACAAGGTAAGAAAGTATTTTCAAGAAGTGAGATTTACCGCTTCCAAAGAAGCCGGAAATCCATACACCCATCTTATCAGTGTTTCCAACAATTCCTTTTTTGTAGCTTGCAAAAAAATCTGCAAAATGCTTTTGTAATTCTCTTGTCACAACATATTCTTCAAGCTCTTGCTTTACATTTTCATCATCGGCTTGTCCTACTTTAATAACGCCTTTAATATCTCTGTCAATGTCTTTTACGAACATATTTTTAATTTGCATAATACTACCTCTCAATCTACGAGCGGAAACGCTCTGTAATAGTTGTCATCTTTTGTTTCTTCAAAAAGCAGCAAGGATTGTCCATCGTACTTTCCGGGAAAAAACATAACCACTGGAGTGTTATCTATAAACTGGTGCAGATTATTTAATATTTTATGCGATCTAAGAATAGGGTAACATTTACCGATTCCTGTCAAAAATATAATGGAGTTTGGCGGCGTGTTATCTTTGATATGTGATAAGATTTCATTATCATGATTATCTTCTTCCATTCGAAGCATTTCGTTGACAGCCTTTGTAATCTCAGATAGACCTTTTGTTTTTTCAAACTCATCACAAAGTTCCAAAAAGCCTTCTTTTATCAAAAGATCGATTATTGTATCATACAAATCAAATACAACAAGTTTGAAATCTTCCGTTTCGTTGTTATATTTTGAAACAAGATAATTTACACGCTCTCTGACTAATAGCTCTTGTTCGGCAGGATAGTCAAAAATATAATATCCAACTTCATTTCCAAGCCCCTTGTTTCTACGGAAACTGGGGTTCTTTATTTTTTCTTCTGCTTTGTTTAATCGACTTTCTAAATCATACATCATAGCACCCCCGTAAGAGCTTTAATCATTTGCATATCTCCACTTGATTCAAGCACTCTTTCCAGTGTAATATCTAAAATTGGTGGAGTAATTGTTTTTTTCTTATCTATCATAGTTATTAGTCCTGCATCGCTTAGAAAATTAAAATAGCTACTGCGAAGTCTTTTGAGGGTAGTGTCAGTCCATGCGGCAACATCTTCATCCTGCTCTTGCTTATTTTTAAAAAAAATGTTGATGTCACTATCAGTTAATTCCAAAACACCTAAGGTTGCCTTTTCACGATAAATCTCATATAAAAACTCATAAAATAATCTATTTTGCTTTGCTATTGCAATCAAATTTATTATTTTTTGTGTGGCTAAATCACTGCTTTGAAAGACAGACAACAAATCATTATTCAATACGGAAATTCTGTTTTTTAAATATCCGTACATTCGTTTCGTCCTATATTCTTTAGAAGTCGAGAGCAAGTTTTCACAAAGACACATTGTTTTAATTTCTTCCCAATTACACCCTAAAATTAACAGCTTAATAATTTTCCTAACCTCGACAAACCAAAAGGATTCAGACACTAAACCAGAGCTATATTTCTCCATTTATCTTCCTCCATAATTTATTCTTCAACAATTTCTACAATGTCCCCGATATCGCAGTTTAACACTTCGCATATGCGAACAATTATTGAAAGATTTACACATTCATTTTTTGATATCTTAGCCATTGTTCCAGTACTAATATTAGCTTTTTCCTTTAGATCTTTTTTCATAAGATGATTATCTATCATTAGTTTCCAAAGCTTATTGTAAGTTACTTTCATTTATAGTCCTCCTAATTTGATTAAACAGTATAATAATATCACATAGATACAATATTTTCAATCTGAATATCTAAAAAATAAAGTTTATCTAATATATTGGTCAAAATTACAACCAATTCATTTGCAATAATAACGCATTTAATCATATCTTATCATTAGTCCTGTCTTCTATACTTCTTTCTCTGTGATAAATATTCTTAGAGTGTTTCCTTCTGGGTGGTTCACTGTGAACGGAGACTCCATTCACCGAATAGTAAGACTACCCCCTTGGCGGAAAGATTGTATTTTCGCAGAATTATCTATTTGATAAAATAGCGATTTGAGGTATGGCTTCCATTTTCTCTAAATCTACTTTCCTTACGAAGAAAGCCGTAACGGATTAAATCCGCTACGGCTCTTTTTACTGTACTAACTGATAGCGAGGTGTCTTTAGCAATAGTCTTAACAGCGGGCCAACACTCGCCGTCTTTGTTACTCCTGTCCTTGAGATACATATACACCGTCTTTGCCCTGGAGGGCAGTTCCTCTTTATAGAGATTTCCGAAAAAGCTCATTTGTTATTTCCTTTCCTCATTACTCATTTTTTGGTTTACTTTATCTGCAGAATAATTTATACCGCCTTTGTTTCTTCCGTTTTTCTTGTCTTGCTGTATGGTTGGACTGTAATCCATACTATCGGTAGGCTTTCTGCTTTCAGCAGGTGGTGTTTGTGAATAGGACTTGATATTTCCAAAGGTTTCGATGATATTTTGCTCCAACTCAGTCTTATCAGCATAATGCACCTTACGATTGGCTCGCTGCTCTGTTTCATAGGTCTTATCAAACGTGATGCCCCAATCAAGAAACAGTCTAAGCCTTGTCTGCATTGGATGAGTGCCTGTTTTCATCACAACGAAGTTACCTTTCTTCAGTGATTTCAGTTCATCTGCTGTGAGCAATGGCCGCTCCATCATCTGTAAGGACTGTGACGGATCATTCTTTCCTCTACTGATGCTGCCACTCATAACTGTCTTGGTTCCCAATGCCTTTGACAAGGTTTCGGCCGTCTGAGAGTTGGGAGCAAATCCACCAAAGATAGTGACTTGACAGTTATCGGTTATGATTTCAGAGCCTTCTTTACCGTAGTTTTTGTCCAGCTGGGCAAAGGACTGAATGATAGGTACAACGGAGATTCGTCTTGATCTGCCTGCAGATAGCATCATTTCAAAGCTATCTATCTTAGGGATTGTACCTATTTCATCAGCATAGATTACCACTCGGTTGGGAAGCTTTCCGTCATGCTCATCGGCTACGGCAAGCATTTCACGATAGAACTGTTGGAGGAACAAGCTCACCATGAAATACTTGGTGTTATCTTCCTCGGGGAGTATTAAAAAGATAGCTGACTTCTCGGTGCAGAATTTTTCGGCATCAATGGCTGTATGAAAACACAAAATCTGTTCCATCTCTGTATCAAGAAAAGCATTGAGTCTTGACAGCACTGTGGAAAGAACCGATGCCATTGCAGCTTCTGAGGAATTTAATGCAGCTCCTGCAAACCATTTGGCTTTATGGGTGGAAGGTAACAGCTCCATCAGCTCTTGGAACTGACTTTTGCCTTTGGCTTTACCGGGAGCAGTAAGGTCTTGCACCATTTTAAACACCGAAACAATATGGCGTCTATCAACTATTTGTCCGTCAATCTTTGTTGGTGGTAAAAATTCTGCAAGAAGTAAAATCACAGCAGAGAGCAATCCCTCGGCTGAGTCATAGAAAAACGCATTTTGTCCCATAGAGGAATTATCTCCATCGATACAAATAATTGTCTTGGCAATAATCTTGGCATACTTTTCAGCTTTAGCTTTTGCCATAAGATTTGTGTTATCGGCACGATAGATGTCCATGTACTTGTTCACAAGGTGGAGAAGATTATTTCCGTCACTTTTGGTTGGATTACGCAGGTCAATGACTGCTATGTTGTAGCCATAGTATTCCTTGGCGATTGCTCCGTAGTTTCTTGCCAAATCTCCTTTGGTATCAGTTGTGATGAAGCTCATACCGCTGGCACAGGCATATTCTAAGTTAGGGTACAAGAAGAATGCGGTTTTACCAACACCGGCTGCACCAATCATAAGGCAGTGGACATCGCCGGTATCAACTAAACCTGTAACAACTCCGTTACCACTCAGTGAGCCAACCACCAAGCCTTGCTCGGAAGGAAGATTTGTACCTTCTCGCCAATGCTTTACATCATAAGGAACTTGGAGGTAAGTTTTCTTGATTTCTTTCTTGGTGAGAAACCTTGCCACACCATGCTGTCCGTCACCAACAGTTTTGCTTTTGATTCCGTTGAGGGTGTAAAAGTGTGCAATCATAGAAAGACCGCCTATGACAATGAACATTGCAAAGGCAAGGGTGATTAAAATGCTGATAGGTTCGTTCATGAGGGAGACTCCTTTCTTTTTTGATTTTTTGATGGTATAATGCAGAAGTACGCTTGTTTGCGTATAGCACAATAGATAGCGATATCCTATAATGATCTTGGAGGGCACGTGATGAAAGAATTTGCAGAAAACCTTAAACGTCTCAGACATGAGAAAAAAATGAGTCAGGTAGAGTTGGCTAATATATCTTGCATTTCTATTAAAAGCATTCAAAATTACGAACAAAACAGAGATGGGAGAGCACCAACACTCCATAACCTAATGTTGTTAGCAGATATTTTTAATGTCACGCCCTACTTTCTTTATTATGGAGGAACTAATGAAATGAACTCAAATTCTTTGTATATGGATGAGGTGCTATCTGAAATTTTTCAGTTGCCTTTTGATGCCATAAAAAAAATCCATGATAGTCCAGCTACAGGTATCAGCTTACCAAAGCTTTGTATTTCGGATGCTATCATATCTACACTTGCTGAAAAATTGAATTGTAACGTGTGTTTTCCACAAAGAGGACTATATAAACCCTATATTGAACAGACGATAAGAAGATACGCACAGGATCGTCAGAACTGGAAAAAGACATACAATTTGAAATGATTCCATATTTATCCCCGAGGACATTTCTGCCCCCGGTGATATTTTTATGCCATCTTCAGTTCCATTTCCTGTTTCGGTTCTCGCACCTGTGCCTGTAAATCCTCATTGAAATCTTTAAGGGTTGGCAGTAGCCTTGTGACTGCAATCTCTCTTTCAACAAGAAGATTTTCAAACTTATTGGCAGCCTTTTGCCCTGCATCGTCATTGTCAAGGCAGAGGACAACGTACTTGAGGTTTGGGTTATTATCAAGCTGTTTCATCATCGCTTGTTCCGGCAGACCGCAGAGTGCCACATAGCTGTGACTTTGCCAGTCGGTATGCTTATATAGGCTGATAAAGGACAGCATATCAATGGGTGCCTCAAAAACATAAACCCTGTCGCTGGTACCTTTTCGGTTAAAGCTGTAACAGGGATTGCTGCTGTCGATGTTGCCTTTGTAGCTTTTACCATCGGAGTAAATCCCACGCTTGTGAGCGTGTTTGGGAACACCATTTTCATCGTAGCCTACAAAAATAGCATTGTGAAATTCATGCTTTCTATCTTTGGATTTTTCAAGGCTCTCATAGATTAGATTTTCTTTTGCAAACTGTGAAAGCACATCACTATCAATACAGCGGTGCTTGAGCAGGTAAGCAAAGGTTCTGCGCATATCCTTGTTTTGCGGTGGCAGTTCAAAGGGTTTCTTGGGTTCAACTACCTTTTCAGAAGCCTTGCGATAAACAATGCCACAGCTACCACCGAGTAGCATAGTCATTGCATCGGGAAACGGAACGCCATAAAAGTTTTTGACAAAGTCAATGGCATAGCCACCTTCCTCGGTTGCATGATCGTACCACTCATTTCCTCGCACAGTGATGCTGTGGTTGGAGGCGAGCCTTTTCTCTCTGCCGGAGGGGATAAGCTTTTCACCCTGCTGCAACAAAAAATGTTCGAGGTCAACTTGGTTTGCCTGTTCTTTTTCTTCCTCTGTAAAATGAATGTATTTCGCCATAATTGAAAACCTCCTTATGCGTGTTTACTGACCTTACGATGAAAGGCTACTCTTTTTACGGAGTAGCCTTTTGCATTTTGAGGAATATTCAATTTGGGGGTACAGGGCTTGTTGTGAGATTTAATATTCTTTTTCTTCATAGCATTTTGCTCCTTAACTTTTAATAGGTGTACATCTGCGGTGAATGATCATCAAGCTTTTGACCTGCGGCAAGTTTCTTTTCTCTTAGCTTACGAAGCCGTTTACTGTCAATTTTCATATCCATAGTTTGCTTTGGTGCTTGTGACTGTTTATCCTCAAAAATCTTGCTCATGTGATGAAGCAATCTGATGGCTACCGAGGACACTGAGGGATTTCGCCACTTATCCATATTGTCGAGAAAAACTCTCGCATACTCATTGCCTTGCTGAGCGGATAGAGTAAACCACTTAATTGCCGTTTCCTTGTCTTGCTCCACATCTTTTCCCATGAGATAAAGTTTCCCAAGAATGTATTGGGAGAATTGATTGCCTTGCTCGGCAGAGGATGTTAGATAGTGCAGTGCCTTTTCTACATCTTTTGAGATTTGCTCCCCTTGGAGGTATAGTTTGCCGAGCTGGTATTCTGCGTATTGATTTTTCTGCTCTGCTGCAGCGGCGAGGTATTCCACTGCTTTGCTTATGTCCTGTGGAACACCATCGCCTTGCAGATAGAGCTTGCCTAACTGATGCTCTGCAAATTGATTGTTTTCGTCAGCGGATTTTTTCAGCCAATGCACAGCCTTATCAATATCCTTATAGCTTTCCTCGTTGAGATAAATCTTGCCGAGGGAATATGCCGACCACTCATTTCCTTGCTCTGCGGATAGAGTGAACAACTCCACAGCCTTTGTTATGTCCTGTTCCAAATGTTCGCCCTTGTAATAAAACTTTGCAAGAGAATATTGGGCAAACTCATTTCCACTATCCGAGGCAGTATGGAGATATGACAATGCTTTTTCAAGTTCTTCACTGGTTGGTTCATCTTCTGCAAGAATAATATTAGCTAAGGAATAACACGCAAAGGTGTTGCCGAGCTTTGCCGACTTTTCAAAGTATTCTTTTCCTCTGAAAACGTCTTTCTCTGTGCCCATTCCGTTTTGGAGCATCCACCCAAGGCGATACTGGATTTTGTCATCGTGGCTCTGCTGTTCCAATACTTCAAAACCGATAAAGGCTTTTTCAAAATGATGATGGCTTTGTTCCTCGTCTTTTTCTGTGCCGATGCCATCACGAAACATTTTTGCCACTTCAAAATCAGCATAGGGAAAGCCTTGTGTTGCACTTCCCAAATAGAATTTAAAGGCTTTCTCAAAGCTTTTCTCCACACCTTGAGCTCGATAATACAACCCACCGAGGGAGTATTCGGCAAACTTATATTTTTGACTTGCTGATTTTGTAAACCATTCGGCAGCAAGCTCATAGTCTTGCTCTGTACCCAAGCCCTGTGCGTACATTTTACCGATTCGGTATTCGAGATATTTCCAAGGCTTTTGGATTTCAAGAGCTTCAAATCCATCAAGGGCCAGTGCGTAATATTCCTGTACTTTATCGGTATCAATCTCCACTCCAAGACCGTCAGCATACATTCGCCCTAAATCAAAAACTGCAAGCAGATTTCCTTTTTCGGATTCTGCTTGCAGTAGTTCTAAGGCTTTTGCAAAACTTGGCTCGTTGTTCTCATCTCCAAAGAGATAGGCACGAGCCTGTTTGTATTCATCTGTCCAATCCACAAAGGGCGAAGAGTGTTTTTTGGTTGAGATTTCTTCATCACTGACTAAGGGTTCGTCAAAGACATCGGCCGTACTTTCATCTTCTACAATGGGTTCTTTTTCGGGCTGCTCCACATCATCAAGTTCGGTCAAACTGATTTCACCCTTGGAGAGCTTGTCGGCTTCATAGATGATGTGGTTTTTGATAGACTTAAATTCTTTTTGCTTTGAAAGCGGAAGCTCTGGAATATCCTTATCAGTATAATTGCCCACCACCTCGTCTTGCAGTTTATACCACAAATCATAAGCCTTTGACACTGATGGCAGTTTACAAAGCTCATCTGTGATTTCATCCACAAGCTGTTTTGTTTTCGGTGGAAGATAACCATACACTCTTTTGCCCTTGGTGTATTTTAGATTTTCCGATAGCTCCACAAGGAGTTTTTCAAGATTCTCGTTTTGCATTTCACCGCTTGCAATATTGAAGGCTAACTGCTCCACAGCTTTTTTACTTTCTGCTTTCAGTTCATCACGCTTGATAGTTTTCTTGGCATAGATCATCTGCAGTTCATTACCATAAATGCTTTGCATAAGTCCTGACTTGATATTTTTAATTCCTGTCTTTGAGAGGTAACCCTCTTTGGGATTGGTGGAATAACAAATCATATGGACATGAGGATTTTTGTGATGGTGAAAGGCTGCATACCATCGAAAGTTACTGTCGGGTATTTTAAGATTTTTTGCAATCTCTAAAGCATACTGCGTGAGCATCATCTTCCAACTTTCCAAATTATCAAAGCCACTACTTGTGGCATCCTCACCTTTAAGAGCGATAATCGGTAGCCACACATTGCCCTCATGATTTGCTATTCTCTCTGCAACTTTTGATAAAACTAATTCATCATCACCGGCTGTAAACAAACCGTGAGACGATATTTTTTCTACCATAGGTCGATTTGCAATGTAGTCCACATAGTTTTCTTTTTTTGCCATCACATCAATGTTATACTCCAGTGCCATTAAAATAAATTCAGAAGCATTCTCAATGGTTTTTTCTTTGAGGTAGTCCTCATACTCAAATATATTTTTGGTGTTAGGGAAATCCTTTAGCAACTGACGGATGAGTTCCTCTTGCTTTTTGGTTGCAGGGAGGTTTCTATTTTCAGCTGTCAGAAATTCCACGCCCTCACGAGTGGCAATGTAATTTGTAAGGTGAGAGAGGTGGCTTGCGTTTGCTCCACCACCCTTGAGGTAGGGACATTTGAAAATTAACTGAGCCATAGAAACCTCCCTTTGTTATTTATTCATTTGCATCTAACATGGCATCCTCGAAGGTATATTTACCACGCTGTTTTTTTACAGTGGTAATACACTTGCCACGCAGGTCTTGAATATGCTCAATGGAAATATCCATACCCTCTGCAAGAATGTTCATGGTAACACCCATCTCCACCGCAAGACGGAACAGGTTGGTTGCCGTTCTGCTCTCGCTCTCCTTGATAGCTGCTTTGATTGCATGATAGATTGCAGGGTTTAAAAATTCAGAGTTTTTGTCGGTGGTAATGTAGCTCACATAAAAGCGGATAGCCTTTTCAATGAACTCATTTTGGCTGTTGCAGTTATCCTGTTGGTAAACCGCCTTAATCATCCGGTTAGTTTCTTCATCCATCCGGAATGTAATTTTTACCTTTTCATCGTCCATAATCGCATTTTCCTCCTTGATGTCATGATTAGTTTCTCTGAAAAGCCGTGTGTATGTGGCTTTTTCGTATTGTAGGTGTCAATGGCGGTGTCACTGCTCTAATTTTGGGGTCATCTAAAAGCCTTAGAAAAGGTCGGCACTGCCGACCTTTGTGATTGGGGTGGTGTCACCCCTTTATCTTGCACAGAAATCAAACGGTGGGTTCACCCCATATTTTCGATGTAAAATCGTGCAGTATCTTTCGTAGATCTTTTCTGTTTTCTCAATCTCGGCAACACTCCCTCAAATTACTCTTTCATATGCTGATGGGTATTACTATCCTACCCATGGCGGTAAAATCGCACACAGGGGCAGACAGTGGGCAACACGAGGGAGCACGCTGTTTAATTATATTGTGCTTTCTCGGATAGGCTGTTCTTCCACTTTGGGTTTCTTAGTTTTTGTCTGGGGTTTGCTGTCCTCGGTGGTTTCGTCAATGTATTCACGGACAGCGACAGGCACATATTTTTCGTAGAGTTTCACCAGTGCATCAGCAAGTTCCTGTTCTATGGAGACATCTTTCTTCTCCATATACCGCTTGGTTGCTTTTAGCTTTTCGGATTCCATTTGTACGGAAATACTTTCTTTCTTCATCATTACATACCTCCCAAAAAATCAAAACCAACGATAGTTGCTCTGGGTTCAAGCTCAGGTTCTTGACCTGTGAATGTAGGAATATCCGCAAATTTCTGAGAGTATTTTGCGATTTGTTCCTCGCTTAGAGAGCCAAAGTTTTCTCCATCATCGCCACAAATAAAAAAAGGACCGCAGATAATATCGTTTTCGAGTCTGCGGTTAGGGTCCATTCCATTTAATTTTCCTTCTTCATTGATAATGGCAAGACAGCCATCATCAAGATAAACGCACTCAATATTTCCCTCGACTTCCTTTTGCAAGCCATCGAGAGTATTCTCAATTTTCTTGACCACAGGAGGCTGTCCGACCTCAATTTTTACAACCTTAATCATATTTTCTTTCATTGCTTTTCTCTCCTTTTTACATACTGAGTGTTGGTTCTGACACAGCTTGCTCTTGCTTAAATTCATCTTTGAGCTTGAGATAAAAGACATCATCTTCCACCTCAATATCTGAAAATTCTTCTCGCTTTTGGAGTTCTCGGAGTAGGATTGCACCAATACCATTGTTCTCAGTAATGGGCAATCCGTAATGCTTTTCTGCACCATCACAGTCAAAGGAATAGTCACATTCAACAGACATTTCGATTGCATCTTTTACAATCTGCTCCACCACCAGTGAGATTTGCTTGTCTACATACTCCTTGATATTGGGCATGAATGCTGTGTAGCGAGCGTAATCATAGCCTTGGCTGTCGATTAAAACTCCGTCACCGCTTTCGGTGTCCATTGCTAAAAGTCCATGGACTACACCCGCCGAGTCCACAAACATATCCTCTTTTCGGTCTGCAATAAACTGTTCATCACAAAGAAGATTATCACAGAAATTCTCAAATCTCTCGTGATCCATTTCCTCAATGGCTTCAATAACACAAGGCTTGGCATCTATTGCCGACAACTTTCTTTCAAAAACAGCTTTGGTTGATAACATAAAATCATCCTTTCCTTACGGTAAATAACTTCTTGGGTTTTGTTTTTCTCCACCGATTCGAATTTCAAAGTGGAGATGATTGCCTGTACTTCTGCCTGTGGTTCCTACTTCTGCAATTTTGTCACCTGCCTTTACTTGTTGCCCCTCGCTTACCAAAATCTTGGAGCAGTGGGCATATAAAGTTATAAAACCACCGCCATGATCCACCATCACATGGTAGCCATAGCCCGTAGTAGAGTGGCGAACTACATAGACTGTTCCATCTAAAGCGGAGCAAATTGGAGTGCCTTTCGGTGCGCCTAAGTCAATTCCGCTATGCCCGGCACTCTTTCCTGTGAAGGGGTCTTTGCGGTAGCCAAACTCACTGGTGACCATAGAACGCCAACTCTCACCTAACGGTGAGCAGAAACCGTCTGCGCCTATAAACGGTGCAGACGACAGAGGAAGTCCGTTTGACCATTCATCAAATTCTGAGCCATAGGTCGGAGCTGGTCTTCCATAAAGAACTCTATAATAAATTTCAGTAGCGTTAGTTTTATTTTCAAAGGTAGATGTTACACCCATTGCTTGTGAGATGTTTGAATACACCACGGGCAGTTCCTTGATGGGAACTGCCACGATATAGGTTTCTTCCTCGGTGGTTTCATTGCCGTCTGCATTGGTGGTTGTGACTGTCCTTGTGCGTTCCTCGTAGGTAACAAAGCAATCCACAAACTGCCTATGCTCCAACCTTGATGGCCTTTCAGAGCCGAAAAACAGAGAATAAAAAATAGCCTTAACTCTTACCGAGTCCAGGCTATCTCCATCTTCCATTTCGCTATTCACCGAGGCAATCGTGCCATCTAAGAGTGTAAAGCTGCCACGCATATCCTCAATGTATCCTCTGTAATCCTCGGGAACATTACCCGAAATTACACCGCCCTCGAAGCACAAACCAACAGCGGTATTGTTATGGTCAGCAGTGCCGGAGAGCAGTCCACAGATTAAAACAATAATTAAAATAACAGGCGACACAACAAGACCAAGTGTCCAAGTTATTCCTTTTCGCAGTTTCTCATTACTAAGAGCCGTGAGAGTTGCTTTGGCAATGAGGGTTCCCGATATGGCCGCCATTACCTACCACCCGCCTTGCCGAATAGCTTTTCCTTATACTCTGGTGCGTGAACAGCAAGATTGTATCGCTCATTACCGCATTTATAGAGGCACACTCCACGCTGTGGAAAACGGATGAGCTTGTACTCGCTTTCCTCAAGCTGCAAGGTGTCCATATAGAATTTGGCATCAACTGCTCCGGCATTAAACAAGAATTGGTGGGTAGGGATAGAGAATAAAGGTTTTGTCAGCTCACGAATTCCCTCAATATTAAAGTCCTCCAAATTCTGACTGCTCAGAATTACAGAGGACTCTTTTTTACGCACTCGTTTCATAAAGTTACGAATATATTCGATTGCTGTTGTGTTGGTTAAGAATAAATACATTTCGTCAATGGCGGCGGCGGTGTTGCCCTCGGTGAGTAGCTTATCCGACATAAAAGACAGCACATTAAAAAGCAAAGCATTCTTCACATTTTTACTTGCTTGGAGTAAGCCTTTCACGCCAAACACAATGAAGCGGTCTGAGGTGATATTGGTGTGGCCATTAAAGAACTTGCTTTCTGCTCCCATGCACATAGAGTGCAGTCCAAGGAGAATTTCTTGCAATAAATCTGCTGTGTAAAGCTGATGCTTGTTGCTATCATACCCCTGGTATTCTTCCTCAATGAGAGCATAGAGATCTGATAATATCGGGTAGTTCTTGGGTTCAAGGGTAGAAAAATCGGTGCTGTCGCTGATGTTCCATTTGGTGTAAAGTCTGCTAAGCATAATTTCAATGACATCAATATGCTTATCACTAAAATCCTTATAGCAACGGAAAAAGTCCTTCAAAAAAGAAATGTGCTGACTTAATTTTGTTGCTTGCCTAAATGTAATAGGAGCATCCTTGTCATGAACTGAGCTGCCGTCATCCCACGATTTCGGTTCAAGAGGGTTAATCATATACTGCCCACTCATTAAGTCAATAAAACAACCGCCTAAGTTTTCGGAAAGGTCGATGTACTCATGTTCGGGATCAAGACAAATTATGCTTTTACCACTTTCCAAGATGTTGCACAGAATTAGCTTTAGGAGATAGCTTTTGCCTTGCCCTGAGTTGCCCAAAATCAAGATACAAGGGTTCGTCTTATCATCATCACGCTTATCGAAATCTACAAGGATATTTGAGCCAAACTTATCTCGCCCAAGGTAAAAACCGTGACTGTCGGTCTTACCCGAATAGTTAAAGGGGTAAAGGTTGGCAACAGAGGATGCGGGTAACACTCTTTCATATTGATTACCAAAGACATTTCGTCCCGATGGGCCGACACATAAAAAGCCTTGTTGCTGACGGAGCAATAGTCTGTCTACATTGAGCTTACTGCGAACAAGCTCGGTCAGCACATCGGTCTGCAACAGCTTTAGACTGTCGTAGTCATTGGCGGTTAGTTCAATGTAAACAGCACAGTGTAGGAGTGGCTCTCGATTTCGATGCATGGTAGAAACCATTGTTACCACATC
>ENA-UOOM01000688-UOOM01000688.1-fermentation-metagenome-genome-assembly--contig:-NODE-688-length-36434-cov-8.538168_pt1 | contig 36434 bp, 24 predicted proteins | sample MGYA00245781_ERZ724031 | MGnify/ENA primary metagenome ERZ724031 (study PRJEB28704, sample SAMN03018317) | fermentation metagenome | biome: anthropogenic terrestrial biome; feature: soil; material... | reverse complement strand
GTCCATGCACTACAATCCTTTTGCCTATATCAAAAGCGAAAAGGATATTTTGAAGTTGGTCACGACACTCATCGCCAATACCAAGGGCGAGGGTAAGGCGGGGGATGATTTTTGGACAAAGGCTGAAACTCTCCTCTATACGGCTCTGATTGGGTACATCTACTTTGAAGCCCCCGAACATGAGCAAAACTTCTCCACCCTCATTGAGTTTATTAACGCTTCGGAGGTGCGTGAGGACGATGAGGATTTTAAAAATCCCGTTGACCAGATGTTTGACCGTCTGGAAGAAAAAGACCCGCAGCATTTCGCTGTAAGGCAGTACAAAAAGTACAAGCTGGCGGCAGGCAAGACTGCGAAATCCATTCTCATATCCTGCGGTGCAAGGTTAGCTCCCTTTGACATCAAGGAGCTTAGAGAACTGACCGCTTATGATGAATTGGAGCTTGATACGCTGGGCGACAGGAAAACAGCCCTATTTATCATTATTAGTGATACCGACGATACCTTTAATTTTTTGGTATCAATGGCATACACACAGCTTTTCAATCTCCTGTGTGATAAAGCCGACGATGTGTACGGCGGGCGGTTACCGATTCATGTACGCTGCCTGATTGACGAGGCGGCAAATATCGGGCAGATACCAAAGCTTGAAAAACTGATGGCAACTATTCGAAGCCGTGAAATATCCGCCTGCCTTGTGTTGCAGGCACAGTCGCAACTAAAGGCTTTATACAAGGACAATGCCGATACCATTATCGGAAATTGTGACAGCATGATTTTCTTAGGTGGCAAGGAAAAAACCACTCTCAAGGATTTATCGGAAACCCTTGGTAAAGAAACCATCGATATGTTTAATACTTCCGATACGCGAGGTACACAAAGAAGCTACGGGCTAAATTATCAAAAGCTGGGAAAGGAGCTTATGAGTATGGATGAGCTTGCTGTGATGGACGGCGGCAAGTGCATTTTACAGTTAAGAGGTGTTCGCCCGTTTCTCTCGGATAAATATGATATTACAAAGCACCCGAACTATAAGTATCTATCCGACTTTGATAAAAGAAACACCTTTGATATTGAAAAATATCTGTCCACAAAACTAAAACCAAAGCCTGATGAGGTCTATGACGTTTATGAAATTGACCTTACGGACGAACCCGAAACCGCTCAATAGCGGTTATTTTTTTGCTCAACACAAACAAAAAAACAAATTTTAGGAGGAAACTATTATGGCATTTTTTAATTCAGCAGTAGATGTATTGCAGACACTTGTTATCGCTCTTGGAGCAGGACTTGGTATTTGGGGCGTAATCAATTTGCTTGAAGGTTACGGCAACGATAATCCCGGTGCTAAATCACAAGGGATGAAGCAGCTTATGGCAGGCGGTGGCGTAGCACTGATTGGCATGACGCTTGTCCCTTTGCTTTCCGGATTATTCGGTTAAACGGTAAAGTCTTATGCAAAGCATCATCGACAGCATTACGGAGTGGCTCAAAGAGCTGCTGATCGATGGGATAACCGAAAACCTGTCGGGGATGTTCGATGCCGTCAACCAACGTGTTGGCGAAATCGCAGGTGAAGTGGGTAAAACGCCGTCGGCTTGGAACGGCGGCGTTTTCTCCATGATACAAAACCTCTCCGAAACGGTCATCGTTCCCATTGCCGGAATTATCTTGACATTTGTGATGTGCTACGAGCTGATACAAATGGTCATGGATAAAAATAACCTGCACGAAATCGAAACCTTTATGTTCTTTAAGTGGATATTCAAAACCTTTGTTGCTGTGATGATTATTACCAATACCTCTAATATCGTCATGGCGGTTTTTGATGTTTCGCAGCATGTTGTATCCAGTGCGGCGGGGGTAATTATCACAGATACCAACATCGACGTTACCTCGGTCATCGCAGATATGGAAACCCGACTGCAAGAAATGGAGCTTGGCCCTCTTTTGGGCTTGTGGCTTCAAAGCATGTTTGTGGGGCTTACCATGCACGCCCTCACCATCTGCATTTTTATTGTCATCTATGGGCGAATGATTGAGATATATATGGTTACTTCCATTGCGCCGATTCCTTTTGCCACAATGGTCAACCGAGAACTGGGCAGCATGGGGCAAAACTATCTGAAATCAATTTTTGCCTTGGGCTTTCAAGCCTTTCTCATTATGGTGTGCGTGGGCATTTATTCTGTTTTGGTACAGTCCATTGCCACTGATGGCGACATTATTACAGCGATTTGGACTTGCATGGGATATACGGTTTTGCTCTGCTTTACCCTGTTCAAGACAGGCTCGCTGGCAAAGAGTATTTTTAATGCCCACTAAGGGGCAGAAAGGAGCATTTTTATATGGATGAAAAAGCGATTTACCCGTATTCACTGGAGTACGCAAAACAAAGCAGTCCACAGGATGTGGAGCAGTATAAACTTTCTCATAAGCAAAATATTGCTTGCAAAAATGCCATTGAGCAAGCAATACGAGAAAGCTTTGACGGTCTGCGGCTTGGAAAAAATAGTGGCGAACAGGTTATTGCCGATTTTGGCTATGACAGAGTAAACCTTGTACTTGCTAATACCGTGCAGCGCAAAGATTATGACGGGCATTTTTCCCATGACAATAAGGCTTGGGCAAAGACTTTTCCTATTTCCGAAGATATGGTGTTTGACCGTGATCGCAGGAATGATTTTGTGGTAGACAGCCATCCTGCCGTTTTGGATGGGTTTATCAATCAGACACGCAGAGCCTTTGCCCAGTTGAAACCTTCTGTTCAGAAACAACTTGAAGCTGTGCCGAAAGACAGCAAAACCATCAAAGACCCTATAAAAGATAAGGGGGCGAGATAATGGCGTATGTACCCGTACCAAAGGATTTAAGCACCGTAAAAACAAAGGTTGTGTTTAACCTCACAAAAAGGCAGATTGTATGTTTTTCTGCCGCTCTTGCCGTTGGATTGCCTCTTTTTTTTCTTCTGAAAGACCAAACAGGAACGAGCGCCGCCTCTCTTGTAATGATTTTTGTCATGCTGCCATTTTTTATGTTTGCCATGTATGAAAAGCACGGGCAGCCCCTTGAGGTCATCTTAAAGAATTACATTGAGGTGAGGTTCATCAACCCAAAGAACAGACCATACAAGACAGATAATTTTTATGCTGCGGTAGAACGGCTGTACCAATTAGACAAGGAGGTAAAAAACATTGTCCAAAAATCAAAAATCAAGCAGTCAAAAGCTCACCAGAGCCGAGAAAAAGGAAATCGCCGCCGCCATAGAACGAGCAAAGCATAAGGATAAAAAAGAAAAATCTGCACAGGACAGTATCCCCTATCAGCGTATGTATGCGGACGGTATTTGCCGTATGAACGATACTTTTTACACCAAGAGCCTGCGCTTTCACGACATCAATTATCAGCTTGCTCAAAACGAAGATAAGACCGCCATATTTGAAAGCTGGTGTGATTTTCTCAACTACTTTGACAGTTCCATTCGGTTTCAGCTTTCTTTCCTCAATATGACTGCCAATGAAAAGGATTATGAAAGCAGTGTCTACATCAATCCACAAGAGGACGATTTTGACAGTATCCGTACCGAATATACCGAAATGCTTCATGATCAGCTTGCAAAGGGAAACAACGGGCTTGTGAAAACAAAATACCTTACCTTTGGTATTGAGGCAGACAATATTAAAATCGCAAAACCACGATTGGAACGTATTGAAAACGACCTCTGGAACAGCTTTAAACGTTTGGGCGTGAGCGTGGAGGCGGTCGATGGAAAGGAGCGCTTACGGCTTTGCCACAATATGCTTCGCATGGAAGGAAACGAGCCGTTCCGTTTCGACTGGAAATGGCTTGCTCCGTCAGGGCTTTCCACCAAGGATTTTATCGCACCGTCTTCCTTTGAGTTTCGTGAGGGCAGAGTTTTCAGAACAGGCAAAAAGTTCGGGGCGGTATCCTTTTTACAGATACTCGCTCCCGAGATCAACGACCGTATGCTTGCGGATTTTCTCGATATGGAAAGCAATCTTCTTGTCACCATGCACATTCAGTCTGTTGATCAAACCAAGGCGATTAAGACCATCAAGAGAAAAATAACCGACCTCGATAAAATGAAAATTGAGGAACAGAAAAAAGCAGTGCGAAGCGGCTACGATATGGATATTATCCCATCCGATCTTGCCACCTATGGAGGCGAGGCAAAAAAACTGTTGCAGGATTTACAGAGCCGGAATGAAAGAATGTTCTTGCTTACTTTTTTGGTAATGAATACGGCAGATACAAAGCAGCAACTTGAAAACACGGTGTTTCAAGCATCGGGAATTGCCCAAAAGCACAACTGCGCTTTGGTGCGTTTGGATTTTCAGCAAGAAAAAGGGATTATGTCCTCCCTTCCATTGGGGCTGAATCAAATTGAGATAAAGCGAAGTCTGACTACCTCTGCAACGGCGATTTTCGTTCCCTTTACCACGCAGGAGCTGTTTCAGTCAGGCGGCGAAGCTCTATATTACGGGCTGAATGCTCTTTCCAACAATCTCATCATGGTTGATCGCAAGAAACTTAAAAATCCGAATGGGCTGATACTGGGTACACCGGGCAGCGGCAAGAGTTTTTCCGCAAAGCGTGAGATTACGAATATCTTTCTCATTACCACCGACGACATCATTATCTGCGATCCGGAAAGTGAGTATTTTTCCCTTGTCCAACGCTTAAATGGGCAGGTGGTAAAAATCTCACCAACAAGCCATGACTATGTAAATCCGATGGATATTAATCTTAATTATTCTGAGGATGAAAGCCCTTTGTCACTGAAAAGTGACTTTATCCTCTCCCTTTGTGAACTGATTGTGGGCGGGAAGGACGGCTTACAGCCTGTGGAGAAAAGCATTATTGATCGTTGTGTACGCCTTATCTATCAAGATTATCTTGCTGACCCTGCACCTGAAAATATGCCGATTTTGGGAGATCTCTATGCCGCACTTGAAAAGCAGGAGGAAAAGGAGGCACAGCATATTAGGGCGGCGCTTGAAATCTATGTAACAGGTTCTCTCAATGTGTTCAATCACCGTACCAATGTGGACATTACAAACCGCCTTGTCTGCTTTGACATTAAGGAGTTGGGCAAACAGCTCAAAAAGCTAGGTATGCTTGTGGTGCAAGACCAAGTTTGGAATAGGGTAACGGTAAATCGTTCTGAAAAACGAGCTACACGCTATTATATGGATGAGTTCCATTTGCTTTTAAAAGAGGAACAAACCGCCGCTTATTCAGTGGAGATATGGAAGCGTTTCAGAAAATGGGGAGGTATTCCCACGGGCATTACACAAAATGTAAAAGACCTGTTATCTTCTCGTGAGGTGGAAAATATCTTTGAAAACTCCGACTTCATCTATATGCTCAACCAAGCGTCCGGCGACAGGCAAATTCTTGCGAAACAGCTCAACATTTCGCCCCATCAGCTCTCTTATGTGACCCATTCGGGTGAGGGCGAGGGGCTTTTGTTTTACGGAAATGTTATCCTGCCCTTTGCCGATAAATTTCCGAAGGACACAGAGCTTTATCACATTATGACCACCAAGCCGAATGAAACGGCAGGGGCATAGGAGGTGTTCCATGAGCGGCAAAGAAAAAAAGCCTTTTCGCCCTTCGGGTAAGGTATCCCGCCTCCAGTTTACCGATGAGGAACGTGCCGACCCCGTACTGAAAAAATCCCTGATAAAAGCAGAAAAAGCTGCTGATAAATTGGAAACGGCACAGGCGAAAATCCCAAAACAGAAAAGACTTGCGAAAGAACGTACCATTGATGCCGAAACAGGCAGAACAAAGGTGCGTTTGTTTTTTGAAGAAACGGATAAACCGAAACCCTCCGGCAAGCTATCCCATAATTTGAAAACGCTGCCGGGGCGGGAACTTTTGTTACAGATCCACAAGGAAATTCGAGAAGGTGAGAGTGATAATGTTGGCGTGGAGGCGGCGCACAAAACAGAGCAGGGTGCTGAGTTTGGGATAAGGTGTATGGAAAGCGCCTATCACAGCCACAAATTAAAGCCTTACCGCCAGCTTGCCAAGGCAGAAAAAAACACCATCAAAACCGAGGTCAATTACCTTTATCAAAAGAGCTTGCGGGAGAATCCACAGCTTTCCTCAAACCCTCTTTCCCGATGGCAGCAAAAACAGGTAATCAAAAAGAAATATGCCGCTGCCCGTTCTGGCAAGGACATCAAGAGTGTACAAAAAACTGCCGAGAACACCAAAAAAACCATTGCAAAAACGGCAGAGCTTACAGAAAAAACAGGACAATTTGTGATCCGTCACCGTAAAGTGCTTTTGATTATTCTAGCGTTTGCCGTACTGTTGTTTATGATAATGGCGGCAGTATCCTCCTGTTCCGTGATGTTTGAGGGAGGCCTGCATGGCATAGTGGCTACCTCTTACACCTCAGAGGATGCTGATTTGATTGCTGTTGAAGGTGATTATACCGCCTTGGAAGCCGCCATATCAGAGCGGATTAAAAACATTGAGCGTGAATACCCCGGCTATGATGAATACCGCTATGACCTTGCGGAAGTCGGGCATAACCCCCATGAGCTTGCTGCCTATCTGACCGCCTTGCTGCAAACCTATCAGCGCAGTGAAGTGCAGGGTGAGTTGCAGCGTGTCTTTGACAGGCAGTATAAGCTGACTACCACAAAGGTGGTGGAGGTTCGTTACCGCACGGAAACCCGTACAAGTACATGGACGGATTCCAATGGAAAAACCCATACAGACACCTACACCGTGAAAGTACCTTACAACTACTATATTTTGAATGTGAAGCTGCAAAGCAAATCGGTAAAATTCGTTGCAGAAAATCTGCTTTCAGCGGAGCAGCTTGAAATGTTTCGAGTATACCTTGAAACCAGCGGCAACAAGCCCCTTATCTTTGGTGGTGGTTCCGGTAATGTAAACCCATCTACGGATTTAAGCGGCGTACATTTTGAAAATGGCACACGCCCCGGCAACGAGGCGTTGGTAGTCCTTGCAAAAACACAGGTGGGTAATGTGGGCGGACAGCCTTATTGGTCATGGTATGGCTTTAACAGTCGAGTAGAATGGTGTGCCTGCTTTGTATCGTGGTGCTTAAATCAAGCCGGCTACAGTGAGCCAAAGTTTGCCGGATGTGCTTCACAGGGCGTTCCGTGGTTTCAATCTCATGGTCAATGGGCAAAAGGTAACTACACGGATTTAGCCCCAGGTGATGTCATTTTCTTTGATTGGGAGGGTGATGGCAGTGCCGATCATGTGGGCATCGTCATAGGAACAGACGGCACACGGGTTTACACTGTTGAGGGAAATAGCGGCGATGCTTGCCATATCCGTGATTACCCACTAAACAGCAACGTTATTTACGGTTATGGTCTTATGAATTAGCGAACAGGAGGTATGTTTAATGAGCAGTAAAATGAAAAAGCTCCTTTTGGAAATCGACAAAACCAAAGGGAAATTATCGGAGTATCAAATGCGCCTGCGAGAGCTGGAGCGACAAAAAACAGAACTTGAGAATACGGAAATAGTGGAGCTTATTCGCAGTACCAAAATGAATACAAGTGAGCTTGCCACATTTTTGGAGGCGTTTCGTGAAAAAGGCGAAGCGCCATTTTTAATGTCAAAACAGGAGGAAACCAAACATGAAGAAAAGTAAAATTCGCATCTTTATTACCATGATTGCCGTAATGATTTGTTTTACCGCTTTTTCTACCACAGCGTTTGCCGGCGGCGGTGAAAACTATACGGAGCCGACTACAACAGTTACCGAAACACCCACGCCCGATCCCGTTGCCCTTACTCCAGATGGCAATTTGACCCTTGTGGATGATGTAAAGGGTGAGCAGGCAGAGGATAAGCAGTTTGTTACCCTTGTATCAAAAAATGGCAACTACTTTTATCTGGTCATTGACCGTGCTGGAGATAAGGAAAATGTGTATTTCCTAAATCTTGTGGACGAAGCGGATTTACTTGCGCTTATTGAGGAAGAAACACCTCAGAAGCAAGAAGTAGAGACTGTCACTGAGCCTACTCCAGAACCAACCTCCGAACCTGAGCCACAGCCCGAACAGAAAAATAACACTGGCGGTATTCTTATTGTCTTGTTGATTGTCGGTGCTTTGGGCGGCGGAGCTTTTTACTACTTTAGATTTATGAAAAACAAGCCACAAGTTAAAGGGCATTCCGACCTCGATGAATACGATTTTGACGATGATGAGGACGAGGACAACGATGAAGAATATGAAACAGAGGAAGAAGTATCGATCAACGAACAGGAGGCTGATGCAAAGTGACTTATTTTACCGACAGCATTTATGAAAAAATGATGATGCAAAAACCAAAGTATAGGCAGGAGAAACAGACTTCTACCCCACAAATTCAAAAACAAAAGTTAGACGACAAAGATAAAAAACACCGTGAACTTATCATTATCCCAAAGAAGAGGAGTGTGGAAAAATGAATTTAGTAATTGCAGAAAAACCGTCAGTTGCGATGAATATCGCCGCCGTCATTGGTGCAACCAGCAAAAAAGACGGATATATGGAGGGAGGAGGCTACTTCGTATCGTGGTGTGTGGGACATCTAATAGAGCTTGCCGCCGCCGATGTGTATGATGAAAAATATACTAAATGGAGCTACAATGACCTACCTATCCTTCCGACCCGTTGGCAGTATGCCGTTTCCAAAGGTAAGGAAAAACAGCTCAAAATTCTCCGTGACCTTATGTACCGCAGTGATGTGGCTACCGTTGTATGCGCCACGGATGCCGGGCGTGAGGGCGAGCTGATATTTCGCCTTGTTTATGAACATTCCAAGTGCAAAAAGCCCATCAAACGTCTTTGGATTTCTTCCATGGAGGAAAGTGCCATTGCCGAGGGTTTTCAAAAGCTCAAAAGCGGAAGCGACTATGAGCTGCTCTATCAATCGGCACTGTGCAGATCGCAGGCGGACTGGATTGTGGGTATCAATGCCACCCGTTTGTTTTCCGTTCTATATGGGCAGACCCTCAATGTGGGCAGAGTGATGTCCCCGACCCTTGCTATGCTTGTGGAACGTGAAGCCAATATTTCCGCATTTAAACCGGAGCCGTTTTATACCGTTCAGCTTGACTGCGGTAGATTGATCCTTTCCGGTGAAAAGCTGAAGAACAAAACCGAAGCGGAAACCTTGTGTAAAGCTTGTGATGGGCAAAGCATTACCATAGAAAAGGTAGACAGCAAGGAAAAGACCGAAAAACCGCCCAAGCTCTATGACCTTACTACTCTGCAACGAGAGGCGAACAGGCAGCTTGGTTTTACAGCACAGCAGACCCTTGATTACGCCCAAAGTCTGTATGAAAAAAAGCTTATTACCTATCCTCGAACAGACAGTAGATATTTAACCCAAGATATGCAGAGCAGCACCCCTGCCGTGGCAAAAGCCGCCGCAGGGATTTTTTCATGGGGAGATAGCTTTCCCCTGTCTGTTCACACGGCACAGGTAACGGATAACAGCAAAGTATCCGACCATCACGCCATTATTCCAACCGTGAGCGTACAAACTTGTGATATTTCAGCCCTACCCTTTGGAGAACGAGAAGTTCTCCAGCTCATTGCGCTTAGGCTTATTTGTGCCGTAGGGGATAGTAACAGATATGCTGAAACCACCATTACTGCACACTGCAACGGAGCTATTTTTACCACAAAGGGCAGGACGGTGTTAGAGGACGGTTTCAAAGCTGCCGAGAAGCTGTACTTTTCTTCCCACAAAGAAAATACACAGGAAGATAAGAACAAAGCCTTGCCGAGTATTGACCAGGGTGAAGTATTTTCTGCAAAGGCCGTTCTAAAAGAGGGCAAGACCACTCCGCCCAAGCACTTTACCGAGGACACGTTACTTTCAGCAATGGAAACGGCAGGGGCTGAGGATATGCCCGAAGATGCAGAACGCAAAGGATTAGGCACTCCCGCCACCCGTGCGGGCATTTTGGAAAAGCTCATCAAGACTGAGCTTGCGGAACGTAAAGGCGATAAAAAGACAAAATATCTTATTCCGACCCAAAAGGGTGTATCCCTTATCACAGTTTTGCCGGAGGCGATACAATCTCCGCAGCTTACCGCAGAATGGGAGGAGCGCTTGAAACACGTTGAGCGTGGGGAGCTTTCTCCCAATGAATTTATGCAAGGCATTAGTGAAATGACTGAGAGCCTTACAAAAACCTATGAGGTAATCAAGGGTGCTGACATTCTCTTTCCCTCTGATCGTGAAGTAATTGGTAAATGCCCTCGCTGCAGTGGTCATGTGACGGAAAATAAAAAAGGCTTTACCTGTGATAACAGGGCTTGCGGCTTTGCCCTTTGGAAAGAGAACAAATTTTTTACCGCAAAGAAAAAGAGCCTTACCAAAGCCGTTGCAACAGAGCTGCTTAAAAACGGCAGAGTAAAACTCACAGGCTGCTATTCCGAAAAGACAGGAAAAACCTATGATGCCACCATTATCCTCGATGACACAGGCGGCAAATATGTGAATTTTAAGTTGGAATTTGCATCCCCAAAAGGAGGTAACACAAAATGAGTATGACTGATAACAGTAAAACCAAAGAACGGCTCAAAGAAATAACAGGCAACATAGAGCAAGGTATCAAGGAGTTATTCCAAAGCGACAAGTATACGCAGTATCTTCGCACTATGTCACGCTTTCACAGCTATTCTCTCAACAACACCCTGCTTATTGCTATGCAAAATCCTGATGCCACCCTTGTGGCAGGCTTTAATAAATGGCGTGACCAATTCTCCCGAAATGTTAAAAAGGGCGAGAAAGGCATTAAAATTATTGCTCCCACACCCTACAAGGTAAAAAAGGAGCAGGAAAAAGTTGATCCCGTAACCAAAGCCCCTATGCTTGATACAAATGGCAAGGTTATTACTGAGGAAGTAGAGGTAAAAATACCGCTTTACAGGGTGGTATCGGTTTTCGACGTATCGCAGACCGAAGGAAAGCCCATTCCTGCCCTTGCGAACAGCTTAACAGGCGATGTGCAGCAGTATGAAATCTTTATGGAGGCTCTACGCCGTTCTGCTCCTGTTCCTCTTGCCTTTGAACAGATGGCAGCAAATACGGACGGATATTTCAGCCCCAAGGAACAGCGAATTGCACTCCGTGAGGGGATGAGTGAGGTACAGACCGTTTCTGCTGCCATTCACGAAATCGCCCATTCCAAACTGCATGACTATGAAAAACAAAAACTGGAGAATGCAAAGGCAGACGAAAGTGCAGAGCCGCCGAAGCTTAAAAATCGTCGTACTGAGGAAGTGGAGGCAGAAAGCATTTCCTATGCCGTTTGTGCTTACTACGGAATTCAAACTGGAGAAAATAGCTTTGGTTATATTGCCACATGGAGCAAAGATAAGGAGTTACCTGAACTACGGGCCTCCCTTGAAACCATCAACAAAACATCTTCCTCTCTTATCGAAGATATTGACCGCAATTTTGCTGAAATTGTTAAGGAAAAAGGGATTGACCTTATACCGCAAGACTTAGCGTATCAAGTGGGAAACCTTTATTTTGCGATACAGGAAATCGAGGGAGGCTATGATTATTCCATCTATGATAAAGACTATAACCTTCTTGACGGTGGTGTTTACGATGACCCCGACATCTCCATTTATAAAGCGATAGACTTTATCGTGGAAGATGATCCCGTTACAGGTATTTTAGCCTTGAAAGACCGTACCAATGCTAAACAAATTGACTATGAGGAGCTGACAGAAAAAGCGGATAGGGTTTGGCAGGAAAGTATGATGGCAAAAAGTACAGAGCCGTTGTCTGAGCCGCCGACCATAGAACACACTTATCCCTTGCCCGACCCCGATATTAGTATTGCAGAGCGCAATTCATACGGGTACTTAGATGATGATATGCTGCCGTTATCACAGGAACGTGCAGCAGAGCTGTTTGAGCAGGACTTGACGGTTTATCTGCTGTATGAGGATAACACCGAGGCAATGGCATTTGAGCGTGATGAGATTAACAGACACGGCGGTATATTCGGTATTGAGCGTTCCGATTGGGTAGCTTTACAGGACTACGAAGCGATAAAAGGCAAAGAAAATTTTTCGGTATCGGATCTTGAACAACAATTTTTGCAGACTCCCGAAAACGCCTATGCAATTTATCAGCTTAAAAGAGGCGAAGAATTCAGGGATTACCGCTTTGAAGGATTAGAAAGATTACAAAGTGTAGGACTTTCAGTAGAACACGATAACTATGAGATGATCTACACAGCGCCCCTGTATGGATATAACGGGAATACAACCGCAACTCTTAATTCGCTTTATGAGAAATTCAACATAGACCACCCCGCTGATTTTCATGGACACAGCCTGTCAGTCAGTGACATTGTTGCCCTAAAAGTAAATGGTGCGGTATCTTCTCATTATGTGGACAGCTTTGGTTTTACTGAACAACCGCAATTTGTCCCTGTACAAAACTATTTAGAAACCGCTGAAAAATCCACTGAGCAAAACTACAATCAAATTGACGGTATACTGAACAATCAGCCTACTGTGGCAGAATTGGAACAGACCGTAAAGGTAGGCGGGCATATATGTCTATTAGACCTTGCCCATGCAGTCAATGCAGAGCAAAAAGAAAAACGGGCTTCTGTGGTGGAACAGCTTAAAAATCAACCGTCCGCAAATAAGGAAAAACAAAAAACAGCACCCCATGTAGGTGCGGAAATGGAGCAATTAATATGAGCAATTTTACAGTTGAAGAAACAAATTTGATGTGCATTTATAACACGGGCACACGGATGGGCTTGCTTTTGGAGTTATCGGAAATGCAGACCCATTTAGGAAAAGACGAAACTGAGCTTCTGGAGCTTACCCACACAGTCATAGGTAAACTCACAGCAATAACGGACGAAGAATTTAACAGCATTACGGCAGAACTTGTTGCTGATTTTGAGGAACAGGCTCTATTTCAGTAATTCGTCATAAGTGGTATCTAATGCCTCTTTAATGGCTCTTAACTGAGAGGCATAGATATGCTGTATTCCACGCTCTATTTTTACAAGAGTTTCACGAGTGATGGAAACTCCATGTAATTGTAACAATCGTACAAGTTCGGTTTGTCCGATTTGTTTGGATTTTCGGATTTCTCGTATATTTTTACCGATTAAAATTTCGGTGTCTGACTTGACTTTCTGCTCATTCATACAAAACCGCCCCCCCTTTTTAAATTTTGGACTATTTTCAGTCCTGTTATTCTTTATTTTATTATTTATCTATGATAAAATGGGACTAATATTAGTCCAGTTGAGGGGAAGGGGAGCAATAAATGAGTATGAGAAGTATTTATCGTAAGATAGCAAAACAATATGGTGTTTCTGTAAGTGAAGTGAGAGAGGAAATGCAGATGGCTTTGAACCATGCCTACACCAAAACACCCAATGACGGAATTACAGAAGCTTACCAAAAGCAAGTACCCTCAAGAGGCGAAATACCTACGCCAGATGAATTTATAAGGTATGCAGTAAACAAAATTAAATAACAAGAAAGATACCCAATACAAAATATCTGTTTTGCATTGGGTATTTTTCGCATAAGGGAGGACTAATATGCCTGCGAAAACACAAGCGTTAGCACAGATTGCAGAACATACCGCCACGCAAATTACCGGCAGCCGCACAAGCTGGACTGGATTTTTGACTACCGTTGGGCGGCTCTATAAATACCCATATTATGAGCAGCTTATGATTTACGCACAAAGACCCGATGCAACGGCTTGTGCGGAATATGACCTCTGGAATAACAAAATGAACCGCTATGTACGCTGTGGCTCAAAGGGCATTGCCCTCATTGATCCCACAGGCGATACAGCAAATTTACGATATGTTTTTGATGTTTCAGACACGGGCGGCAGGGAAAATTCCCGCCGCCCATACCTTTGGGAAATGAAAGCCGAACATGAAGCGCCTGTTATGGAACGGCTTGCCGAACTATATGGTGAAAGCAGAGGCAATCTTGCCGATGACCTTTACAACATTGCAGAAAATTTGGCAAGTGAGTATTATGATTATCACAACGGTGATTTCCCATATCTTATCCCAGACAGCTTTTTAGAGGACTATGACGATGATAATGTACGGGTTGCCTTTGAAAGTGCCGCTACTGTCAGTATTGCATATACCCTTATGAAACGGTGCGGACTAAATCCTGATGAATATTTTGAGCATGAGGACTTTTTAAGCGTTTTCGATTTTAATACGCCCGATACCGTTACCCTTTTGGGAACAGCGGTCAGTGAGCAATCGGAACAGGTATTTCGGCAAATCGCAATTACCATCGCTAAAACAGAGCGTGAAAGGAGCAACGAATATGAACGAAATGACTTACAGGAGGAACGGGGATTATCTGATACCCGACCTTACTCTGACGGAGCAGGCACAGCCGATAGGGAAATACGGCAGACTGAGGAAAAATTATCTCCAGGAACACAGAACACCATTATTCAATTCCCTGTTACTGAGCGAGAAACTATATCCGCACCTGTTGGAGATAGACAAGACAGCGAACAGGCGGCTCACACAGATAATGACCGAGCTTCAGCAGACACAGAAAGCCCCCGACAAGATGACACAACAGATGGAATGGGTGGGCTACATGAACAATCTCAAAGCCCAGGCAGAGGAATTGATACTGACGGAGCTTATTTACAGTTAAGCCTTTTCCCCACAGAGGCAGAGCAAATACAGACGATAGCGGAGAGCCAAAAGCCCTCCGCTTTTTCTATACCCCAAAGTGATATTGACAGCATTTTACGCACAGGCGGCAACCGTAATAACAGCCATCTGAATATTGTGGCGCACTATCAAAAGGATAAATCTCCTGAAGAAAATGCTGCTTTTTTATGGCAGGAATACGGGGAGGGCGGCAAAGGCTTTACGATTGGCGGTGAAAAGGTGTCCGTATGGTTTAATACGGACGGTATCCATCTTGCCAAGGGCGAAACGGCGCTTCATGCCCGTTCCAAGCAACTCATCCCGTGGGAAGAAGCCGGACAGCGGATTTCCGAGCTTTTAGCAGAGGGTCAATTTGTACCGCAGGGAGCTTTTGGTGCAGCGGAGCTGTTAGAAAGAACACAACTGGCAGAAATCCTCTGGTATCTGCATCAGGATTTTGCAGATGGTGCGGACGGAAGGTTTTTCGAAGAAGAACTGTTTAAGGGTGGTTTCCCAAGCTCAACGGCTCATATCACAGAGCTTTTGAACGAACCGCAAGAGCGTAATAAACTCATTGAGGATTTGCAGCGTTTTACCGCTGCCTACGAGCAAGACCGTGAGCTGCTTCGTTTCCACTTTCACAAACCACAGAAGCTGCTTACCGCATTGGAGGATTTGAGTCTGCCGAGGCGTGAATTTACTGCTGAGATTACCGATGTTCCCGACCTTAAAATGTTTATTACGCAGGATGAGGTTGATAAGGCACTTGCAGGCGGCAGTAGCTTTGAGCATGGGAAATACCGTATTTATGAGTATTTTACACAATCCCACAGTCCAAAGGAAAAAGAGGATTTCCTAAAGAAAGAATACGGTACAGGCGGCAGGACGCACGCCCTTTCCGGCGCTGACCATAGTTATGAAGACCACAGTGCAAAAGGGATTGAGTATAATCGCAGAGATGCCGATGATAACCTCCAGCTAAAGTGGAACACCGTTGCTAAACGCATAGACCACCTCATTGCCAATGATCGCTATTTAACCACCGAGGAAAAGGCACGGTTTGAAAAAATGCAGCGTGAAAAGGCGGGGCTGTCCGAAACGGTATCTTCACCGCCAATGATTGCAGAGCCTGCCCCTGCCATTACCGAACAGCCACAGCCGGAAACGATACAGCCTTTAGCACCGCAGGAAATTACCCAAGAGGATATTGATACTGCCCTTCAAAATTGGAACAGCGATATAGACAGCAAACGCCGTGTTGCAAATCACATGGAGACTCATGCCAGGGAGCGTGGAACGGCAGACTTTTTAAGAGCAGAGTATGGAGGCAACCTCCCTGCTTTTACAATAACGAAAGGCGAATTATCTCTTGAACTGCCGTGGGCAAAGGTGCAGCGGCATATTGGTCAGCTTGTAGCAGAGGAACAATTCTATACCGATTATGACAATTTTGCAGATATTGATTTTCATGCTATCCGTGAGCGTGTAGAAAGTGACGAGGAAAGCGAATTTGTCAGCCAAGTCATTGCCGATGCAGAGCGTATCGCTCAGGAGCAAGAGCCTGTTCCATTCCCTTACGCCATTGGTGATACCGTCTATCTTGAAAACGGTACGCCCTTTATTATTGAGGAAATAGGCGATTACAATATTCGCCTTCGTGATCCGTCCTTGTTCTATCCCATTCTAAGAGCTGAGAGCAGGGAGAGTCTTTTACAGCTCCTTGAGCGTTATCCGCAGCCGCAAGGACAGGCACAGCCAAAGCCCGACAACTTCCGTATTACCGATGAACATTTAGGCGAAGGCGGCAAGAGGGAGAAATTTGGTCGAAATACAGCGGCTATTCGTACCTTACAGACCATTGAACAGGAGAAACGATACGCCACGGCAGAGGAACAGGAAATTCTATCAAAATACGTTGGTTGGGGCGGATTATCCGAGGCTTTTGATTGGGACAACAGCAGTTGGAGCGGCGAATATGCACAGCTCAAAGCGATTTTGTCTGAGGACGAATATTCCTCCGCAAGAGCCTCCACCCTTAACGCCCATTATACAAGCCCTACCGTTATTAAAGCAATTTATGACACTGTGGAACGCATGGGCTTTACCACAGGCAACATTTTAGAGTCTGCCTGCGGCGTGGGCAACTTTTTTGGCATGCTCCCCGATAGTATGCAAAACAGCAAGCTCTACGGCGTGGAGCTTGACAGTATCACAGGCAGGATTGCAAAACAGCTTTATCCAAATGCCAATATCGCCGTAACAGGTTTTGAAAAGACCCATCTGCCCGACAGTTTTTTTGACCTTGCCATCGGCAATGTGCCTTTTGGTAATTACAAGCTGACTGACAGGCAATACGACAAGCATAATTTTCTCATTCACGATTACTTTTTTGCCAAAGCACTTGACCAAGTGCGTCCGGGCGGTGTGGTGGCTTTTGTGACCTCAAAGGGAACAATGGATAAGCAAAGCCCCGATGTTCGCCGCTACCTTGCTCAGCGGGCCGAGCTGTTAGGTGCTGTACGCCTACCTAGCAATACCTTTGCCAAAAATGCGGGTACAGAGGTTACAAGCGATATTCTGTTTCTGCAAAAGTGTGACAGACCGATTGATGTGGATAAGGATTGGATACACCTTGGAACGACCGAGGACGGTATTCCTGTCAACAGCTATTTTGTAGACCACCCCGAAATGATACTCGGCAAAATGGAAATGCAAAGTGGTCAATTCGGAATGGAAAGCACCTGTGTCCCCTTAGAGGGAGCTGACCTTACCGAACAACTAAAGACTGCACTTTCCACCATTGAGTGTGAAATCCAAGAAGCAGATCTGCCCGATATGGAAACAAGTGTGGAAACCTCTATTCCTGCCGACCCCAATGTAAAAAACTTCTCCTATACTCTTGTGAATGGCGAGGTTTACTACCGTGAAAATTCCCGAATGGTACGTCCTGAACTAAATCAAACCGCAACAGAGCGTATTACAGTGCTTATTGAGCTTCGGGAATGTGTCCGTACCCTCATTACTTATCAGCTTGAAGAATACGGCGATGAGGCAATTAGAAATCAACAGATAAAGCTAAATACCCTTTATGACAGTTTTACCGCAAAATACGGATTGATTAACAGCAGGGGCAACAGTCTTGCTTTTTCCGAGGACAGCTCTTACTACCTGCTTTGTTCCCTTGAAGATGTGGATGAAAACGGCAACCTAAAAGCCAAAGCTGATATGTTCACAAAACGCACCATAAAGCAAAAGCGTGTCGTAACCGCCATTGATACGGCAAGTGAGGCGCTTGCACTTTCCATCGCAGAAAAAGCAGCGGTAGATATGACCTATATGTCGGAGCTGACGGGGCTTACCTTTGAACAGCTTATTTCAGACCTGCAAGGTGTTATCTTTAGAAACCCCAACGGAAATGCCGATGAAAAATCAGGTTGGGAAACGGCAGACGAATATCTGTCGGGAAATGTTCGCCAAAAGCTGGCTATCGCCATTGCTGCCAATGAAGTAACTCATGGGCGGTTTGCGGCAAATGTAAAAGCGTTGGAAGCGGCACAGCCCAAAGACCTTGAAGCCTCCGAAATTGAAGTGCGCCTCGGCTCTACTTGGATTGACAAGAGCTACATCGAACAGTTTATGTATGAGGTGTTTGATACGCCTTACCGCTTGCAGGGGAATATTGAAGTAAAATATGCGCCCTATGCCGCTGAATGGAGCATTACCAATAAGAACGCCATTAGCTACAACAATGTGGCGGCATATGTGACCTACGGTACAGACCGAGCAAACGCCTATAAGATTTTAGAGGATACCCTAAATCTCCGGGATATGCGTATCTATGATACTGTAACCGACCCAGACGGAAAAGAACGGCGTGTACTCAACAAGGATGCTACCACCCTTGCACAGCAAAAACAGCAGGCGATTAAGGATGAGTTTCGTGATTGGATATGGAATGATGCAGACAGAAGGCAGACCCTTGTAAAACGCTATAATGAGCAGTTTAACGCCACTCGCCCCCGTGAGTATGACGGACAGCACATTACTTTTTCCGGTATTAACCCCGAAATAAGCTTGCGGACACACCAGACGAATGCGATTGCCCACATTCTCTATGGTGGCAATACCCTCCTTGCACACGAAGTAGGTGCAGGGAAGACCTTTGAAATGGTAGCCGCTGCTATGGAAAGCAAGCGGCTTGGGCTTTGTCAAAAGAGCCTGTTTGCCGTGCCAAATCATCTGACGGAACAATGGGCAAGTGAATTTTTAAGGCTGTATCCAGCTGCCAATATTTTGGTGGCCACAAAAAAAGACTTTGAAACGAAAAACCGCAAGAAATTCTGTGCAAGGATAGCCACAGGCGATTATGATGCCGTTATCATTGGACACAGCCAATTTGAACGTATTCCCATTTCCGTAGAACGGCAGGAACGTCTGTTACAAGAGCAGATCGACGAAATTACGGAGGGTATCGAGGAAGTCAAGTCAAGTGGCGGTGAGCGTTTTACCGTCAAGCAGCTTGAACGGACAAAAAAGGGGTTGGAAGCAAGGCTTGAAAAACTCCTTGCCCAAAATCGAAAAGACGATGTTGTCACCTTTGAGCAGTTGGGCGTTGACCGTCTGTATGTTGATGAGGCACATTCGTTCAAAAATTTGTTCCTTTACACAAAAATGCGCAATGTAGCAGGACTTTCTACCACTGACGCACAAAAATCAAGTGATATGTTTCTAAAGTGCCGTTACATCGATGAATTAACCGATGGTAAAGGAATTGTATTTGCAACGGGCACGCCTGTTTCTAACTCCATGACTGAGCTTTACACGATGATGCGTTATCTCCAGTACTTCACGCTTCAGCGTAATGGGCTTGCGCACTTCGACTGTTGGGCTTCTACCTTTGGGGAAACCGTGACCGCTATCGAGCTTGCGCCGGAGGGAACGGGATACCGAGCAAGGACACGCTTTGCGAAATTCTTTAATCTGCCCGAACTGATGACCCTATTCAAAGAGGTTGCCGACATCAAGACAGCCGACCAATTAAACCTGCCTACGCCAAAAGCCAACTATGAAACCATTGTGGTTGAGCCTACGGAACACCAAAAGGAGATGGTAAAAGAGCTTTCCAATCGTGCCGCTGCCGTACACGCTAACAAGGTTGACCCATCGGTGGATAACATGCTGAAAATCACAAGCGATGGGCGCAAACTTGGGCTTGACCAACGTATCATTAACCCACTCCTGCCTGATGACCCGCAGAGCAAGGTAAATGCCTGTGTAAACAACATCTTTGGTATTTGGGAAGGAGGAACGGATCAAAAGCTGACACAGCTTGTGTTCTGTGATATTTCTACGCCGAAAGGCAGAGCCGCAACACAGCTGGACAGAGTTGCAAAAGCCGGAGAGCAGACCATTAACGGCGTGGAACTGCACGATCTGGAAGACACCGCCACCGATGATGATACAGCCGATATGATTATGACCTTTAATGTCTATGACGATATTCGGAAAAAACTTATCGCAAAGGGTATTCCTGCCGAGCAAGTGGCGTTTATACACGAAGCAAACACCGAGGTACGAAAAAAAGAATTATTTGCAAAGGTACGTAATGGCGATGTGCGTGTCCTGATGGGCAGCACCGCTAAAATGGGAGCCGGCACAAACGTACAAGACCGCTTAGTGGCACTTCATGATTTGGATTGTCCGTGGCGGCCAGGGGATTTAACTCAGCGTGGAGGACGTGGCATACGTCAGGGAAATCAAAATTCCGAAGTGGGTATCTACCGTTATGTTACGGCGGCAACCTTTGACGCATACCTTTGGCAGACGGTAGAAAACAAGCAGAAATTCATCTCGCAGATTATGACCTCAAAAAGTCCTGTTCGCTCCTGTGAGGATGTGGATGAGGCGGCATTATCCTATGCAGAAATCAAGGCATTATGTGCAGGAAACCCGAAAATTAAGGAAAAAATGGACTTGGAAATCGATGTTGCAAGGCTCAAACTCCTAAAGTCAAGCCACCAAAGCAATCAGTACCGTTTGGAGGATAATTTACTCAAATACTTCCCTGAAAACATTGAGAAAAACAAAGGCTATATCAGAGGTTTTGAGAAGGATATGGCGACTCTTGCCGGCAATATGCCACCAAAAGAGGACATTTTTGCACCGATGGAAATTCTCGGCGTAAAGTATCTCGACAAAGAAAAGGCAGGATCTGCCATCTTGGAGGCTTGCAAGGCGGTGAAGGACAGCGAGCCTGTAGAGGTTGGGAAATACGAGGGCTTTACCCTTTCTCTTTCCTTTGAGAGCTTTGGCAGTCAGTATAAAATGACCGCAAAGGGGGCTATGAGCCATACAGCGGAACTTGGTACTGACGCACGAGGAAACATTACCCGAATTGATAACGCCCTTGCTGCTATGCCTCAGCGGTTGCAGGCGGTACAGGCACAGCTTGATAACCTTTATCAGCAAACAAAGGCAGCAAAGGCTGAGCTTGGAAAGCCATTCCCACAGGAGCATGAATTGAAAGAGAAATCCTCCCGTCTTGCCATTCTTGATACGGAGCTAAATATGGATACGGGCGCACCTGTGGAGAGTGACCAGCATCAGGAACGATCCGAGAGCATTGGTAAACGGGAACGCCCATCGGTACTTGACAGCCTAAAAACACCGTCTAAATACGGAGATGTTATGGCCAAAAAGCACGATAGGAATATAGAGGTGGAACACTGATGGCAGACCGCAAAAGAAACGTACAGCTCCATTTTATGGTATCGCAGCATGAACGCAGTTTGATTGATGAAAAAATGATGCAGCTCGGCACAAAAAACCTCGGTGCATATCTTCGCAAAATGGCAGTTGACGGCTATGTGATACAGCTTGATTTATCTGATATCCGGGAGCTTGTTTCCCTCCTGCGACGTACCAGTAACAACCTCAATCAGCTCACCAAACGGGTACATGAAACAGGAAATATCTATAGCGAGGATTTAGATGATTTGCAAAAAAGCTATGATAAACTATGGGATATGGCGGGAGAAATTCTCTCCCGCCTTGCTGCAATATGACAATTGGCATCATGGATTTCTTTTCCAGATTATGATATGCTCGTTTTATATAAGAGAGCTACAACGAAAAGGAGGACTGTTTCATGAGAATATTGCTTAAGATATTTTTGTTTCCAATTACCCTGCTACTTACCGTTATTTTGTTGATTTGTGAGTTTATCTGCCTGTTTGGAACAGCAGTGCTTTCTATCTTGGCTTTTGTGATGTTTGTGTTGGCACTTGCTATTATTATGTTCTTAGGTGAAACACAGGACGGTATAAAGGCTCTTGTTCTTGCCTATTTAATCAGCCCTTATGGAGTACCAATGCTTGCCGCTTGGCTGATAGGGAAGATAGGACGGGTAAACCAGTATTTAAAAGCTATCTAATATTTTAAGGAGTGCGAGCATTTTAACGACTGTGTCATAAGGAACCATTTTTAATTTAGTATTTAGCCTATCTTTTGCTAGACGGTTTTTCGGAAACGGTCTGCCTTTTGCTGTTTTACACAACGTCAAGTTTCTTTTCAAGGTCTTCAGTGTTGATTCAGTCAAGTAGTTTCACAGTAAGGTGGGAGTAATGTACGGGGAAGATTAGTGGCGAGGAGATGGTGAAGTGAAGATAATTACAAATTAACTGAGTTTTGTTTTTTATAATCTCTATTAACATAATGAACGGAACGGCATACCCGACTCAACATCGGATATACCGTTCGTTTTTGTTGCGTACATTTCTGCTTGCAGTTTCATGCTCTAAAAGATTATCTAACGATATAGTGAGAATTGTTGATTTTTGGGGTGTTTTGTGCGATAATATTAACAACCCATTTTTGTGTAAAATTTAAGGTAGGTGTAAAAATGCCAATTAGTTATGATCGACTATGGAAATTATTAATAGATAAAAAAATGAACCGCACAGAATTAAAGGAGGCAGCAGGAATTAGTTTTAACGTTTTGGCACGAATGGGAAAAAACGAGCCTGTGTCTATAGAAAGTTTGGAGAAAATTTGTCGCACGCTGACATGTAATATTGGAGATGTAATGGAGATTCCCAAGTTGGAAGAAAAAACAAAAGAAAAACAATTTAAATCTATTGAGCTTTTTGCCGGTGCTGGTGGATTAGCCTTAGGGATTGAGCAAGCAGGATTTGATACGATAGGGCTCATAGAATTTGATAAAGATGCTGCCGATACACTAAAATGCAATCGACCAAATTGGAAGGTTGTTCACGATGATATTGCTAATATCTCATGTTTGGATTTGGAAGAATACTTTTCGGTTAAAAAGGGCGAATTGGATTTGCTTTCTGGAGGAGCTCCTTGTCAGGCTTTTTCTTATGCCGGAAAGCGCCTTGGTTTGGAAGATGCACGAGGAACATTGTTTTATCACTATGCAATTTTCTTAGAGAAACTTCAGCCTAAGATGTTTCTTTTTGAAAATGTTAGGGGATTGTTGAACCACAACAAGGGACAAACCTATAAAACTATACTAGAGATTTTTGAGCAGGAAGGGTATACAATTCAGAAAAGAATATTGAATGCTTGGAACTACGGTGTAGCTCAAAAGCGAGAGCGTTTGATTACAATTGGTATCCGCAACGACTTAGTAAATAAAATACACTTTGAGTTTCCTGTTCCACATAAATACAAACCTGTGCTGAAAGATATTTTATTAGATTGCCCTAAAAGTGCCGGAACGCCTTACTCCGAATATAAACGCAAGATTTTTGAGATTGTACCTCCCGGTGGCTATTGGAGACATGTTCCTGAAGATATCGCTAAGGAATATATGAAGTCGTGTTGGTTTATGGAAGGCGGAAGAACAGGAATTTTAAGACGTTTGAGTTTGGATGAACCATCTCTTACGGTGTTGACTTCACCCAGCCAAAAGCAAACGGATCGTTGTCACCCGCTTGAACCTCGTCCTTTCACAGTGAGGGAAAATGCACGATGCCAAAGTTTCCCCGATGACTGGCAGTTCTGCGGGAGCGTTGGGCAGCAATACAAACAGGTTGGCAATGCCGTCCCGGTTAATCTTGCCTATGAAATAGGTGTGAAAATAAAAGAAGGATTGGAGAATTTATAATGTGGCAATTATCATATATCAGTGAGCAGGATTTTTTACAGCATGTACAAGCTACCATTGAAAAGTATGGAGAAAAACTGGATTCGTTTGATTTAAAGAGATTCAATAAAAACTTGATTGATCCAATCAAACTTATTTTTGATAAGACCGTTTATCATGCTTCTTGGGATGAAATAGTGAGTAATGAAATTTTTCGACAGAGAGATAAATCAAACAACAACGATATTGGGTATTTTCATCAACGAATTTTCCAATATATTGATAAGTGCCGTGTTCCTGAAAACGGACAAGAAGGCGGTTGGGATGTTATCTACGAGAATGAAGACGGCATTGTTCTGCCTGATGGTAGTATAGTTCATACAGTTTTTGTTGAAATGAAAAATAAGCACAATACCATGAATTCAGCTTCTGCTGGAAAAACCTTTATTAAAATGCAAAATCAGCTCTTAAAAGACGATGACTGTGCCTGTTTTTTGGTTGAAGCAATCGCACAGCATTCCCAAAATGTCAAGTGGGAAACTACAGTGGATAAACAAAAAGTGGGACATAAGCTTATTCGCAGAGTGAGTATTGATCAGTTTTATGCACTGGTTACCGGACAAGATGAGGCTTTCCATCAGTTATGTATGGTTCTTCCGGGAGTAATAAAAAAAGCGGTGGACACCTTAGAGAATTCATCTATTCCGAATGATACAGTATTGGAAGAGATAAAGGAAATTGCAGCGAAGCAAGAAGCAACCTCCGAAGAACTTGCAATTGCTATGGCGGTTTATATGCTTGGGTTTGGAACTTATAAAGGGTTTGTGAAATAGTTTTTTTTGTAGTTTGAGGGTGGTGAGAAACTGTGGAAACTGCAATTGACCGTTCATTTGTGGGTAAAGAAAAGGAAATTCACATTAATGACTTTGATGGATACAAGGGGTACCATAGATTTATTTGTCCTAATTGTGGAGAATATGTTTTTCCACGAACAGGGAAGAAAAATGTACATCATTTTAGTCATTATGAAAAAAATGAAACAAGTATTGAATGTGAAAAAAGATCAAAAATAGGTAAATCATGTTCCTTTTATGAGAAAGTGGGCTTGCCTATATATCTAAAACGAGAAAACGATTGCTTTACATTAAATATTGGATTTTATGCATTAAGGAAAGAATTATTGCAGCAGTCTCAATTACAAAATCTCAAGGTTACTATTGAACCAGATAACCCTTATTCTCAAATAAAACAGGAACATCTTGTAGATTTCACATTTTTTGAAGATGAGATTACAGTTAAACCTCTTACTTTTGTTCCTGCTAACGGAAAAAATTATAAAATCTCATTACCGTCCTTGGAATTATCGCGTCATATTTATAAAATATGGTCTGATTATGCTGATGGATTTACAAGTTATGGCGCTCTGTTTACATATTCTGAATCGGGTGGCAAGAAAATCAGAAGAAATGATACAATTACTACTCGTACAGACTATTATTTGATGATTTCAGATGGTAGGGTCATGCCCCAAAACGGTGTAGCGTCAGAGTACTGTAATTGCTTAGATTTAAATGGTAAAAAATATGAAATACGAAAAATGATGCTTGAACCAAAGGATGAAAATGAATTTCGATATTTAGAAAACTTTTTTTGGGAAAGTTACAGATTAAAACTGTTGTATAATAAACCCACCATTACACCACTTTGGCCACCATCTGTACAATGTAATGGAGTAAATCATGTCTTAAAACTTAATTCAAAAAACAACAGCGTTTTTTGCAAAGTTACTTCCGATAATGATAATCCTGCAATTTATAGCTATGCCGGAAATTCCTATATGGAAGCAAGGGCATACAGATCACAAAATAATATCAGTTTTGTGAATCTTACGATAAGTGAATTATTGCAACCTTTTACAATTGACCGAAAATATTTAGCTAATGCTGTTATGCTTTCAAACCAAAAGCCTAATCCTAATTTAACCAATGTCAATGTTACAGTAGATGGATTATCTTTTAATACTGATTTGCATAATCAAAAGTTATATTATATAGATAAATTGGATTCAATAAGGATTACAAGTAATTCAAAGCTAACCATTATAATGGTCAACAAAAACAGAGAACTAAATAAAGAGTTTATAGCAGACACAAATGAAAAAACAATTGAATTTTCAAAAAACGTTTTAGAGATATGGTTTTATTCTGAAAGCAAGAAGCAAATTGTGGGAAGATTGTGTAGACAGAACAATACTAAGCAAATAGCATTTCACAATCTTTCTGATGACAACATATTTGAACAAATTAAACCGTTCTTTAAAGAAAAAACAATTTTTATTCCAAGAAAATATTCATCATTGCTTTTTAAGGTTAAAAACAGACCACTACTTTATAAAGTATTAAAACCAGTTATTGCTGTTGGTCAGATTCAACCAACTATTTTAAAAATATTAGAAATTGGAGGATTCTTTGATGAATAGTGAAAGATATTCATTATGTATGCCTTATATTAATTATGTTGATGGCAAAGTTGATAAGCATTTATGGAGAATTGCTGATTTTGATTCAATAAATAATAAGCTTGTCAAAGCTATATATAGCGACAGAGAAGAGATTTTGCCTATTGAAGACTATCTTCCTAGAAAAATAAGAGCAATGCCATATGGCTTACAACCATATAGAATTGAATTTAGACAGTGGCAAGCTTTTCAAAGTGAAACTGGAATATTTACGGAATCTGAACGAGTTAATGGAACTCCTTATGAAATAGTTTTTTATGAGGGGATCAATATAGAAAAACATAATAGTGATTCTGACATTCGGTCAATACTCTATAATGGAATCCATTTGTTGGAATACACTGGAGACTATTTTTTACTGATTGTAAATAAAACATCAGCACATTACGAAGCTTTGCTATGTTCAAAAAAAGAGTTTTCTACTATATCAGGTACATATAAAATAGAAAAAAACTGTCAAGATATACTAAAGACTACACACGGTTTTGAGCTTTATAGTATTGCTCAAAACGATATTATTGATACAGCTTATATTAATATTTACTTTAGTCAAAATGAAAAAGTCCCTGTTCGGTATTTTTATTGCAATTTTGAACTTAAGTGTCCAGAGCGTAAAGTTTTTCTTAGAAGTCCAGAAAACTATGCTCAAGCTTATGTTTCAAAATATCTTAAGAACAAACGTGATATATTGAAAATCACGAAATCTGAAGCAAAAAAAATGGTTACTATAATTGAAGATGCTTTAAAAAACAAAGAAGAATTTGAAGCCTTCTTCCAAGATACGGGTTTCAAATTTTCTGATGTAGAATATGCATTAACAAATCTTTCAGATGAAGTGCAAGAAATTTATATGCAGAATGATATATTTTCACAAATTGTGGAAAGAAGTTTGTTGAATGATCCATTTGTCAGAGAAAAATGCATTGAAGAAGCAAAAAAAATATGGTTATTAGAAAGTGACGAGCAGCGTCAACAAGTAGAGAAATATTTAGTAGAGAGCAAAGAGGAACTTGCTCAAATTCAAAAGGATTGCGAACTTACTTTATCTAACATATTAATCAATAAAGAGACTATATCAATGCTTGAATCCAAAAAGAATGCATTAGAGCAGGATTGTAAAAATATCGAAGTTAACAATGCCCAGATAAAAAAAGATATAGAAGAGAAACTGAAGCATTTTCAAAGCGATGTTGTCCACCTTGCTGAGCTATCTGCTTTATCAGGGGCTAATTCTGCATCAGTTTCTAACATTGGTTTACCGCAACCTATATATGTATTGGGCAATAAAATTCAAAATGATGAACCCACTATCGCTGAAAATCTAATGGATTTTACCGATGATTTGCAGGTAAATCTAATGATTTGCGGAATGAACAAAGATTATGCTTATGGGTTTTCACAATTAATTATTAGTTCAATCACTTGTCGTAAACACTTTGTAGTTTGTGGTGGTAAAAGCGAAGATGTTGCAAACTCTTTAGCATTATTGTTACAAAGCAAATATGCAGATCAAATATTTTTGCCTTCAGGATTTACAGATATTTCTTCGCTCATCAATAAAATAAATTCAATGGATGGGCATGTTATATTAATTCACAATGCGTTGGAAACATACAGTGAAAGTGTATTTATGGCGATTGTTAAAATGTGTAAAGGGAAAATCATAGTATTTAGCTGTGAAGATGAAACTACATATTTCAATTTGCCATCACATTGGGGGCAGTATGTCATTTATTTAGCGCCTGAACTGACATGGAACACACCAAAGTCTGATGAATTGCTCACTGGAAGGTTCGACTTTGGACTGTTTAAATATGAACTTAAGGAAGATAAATCCAATGGAATTTTGAAAATCATAAAACTATTTTCAACAAAAAAAGTATTAAATGCGATACAATCACATTCAATATCTGAAATACTTATTGCCAGTCAGTCAATTTATAATCAGTGTGGAAATATGAAACTTGCAATACTTAATAATCTTTATCTATTGACATTAAAACGTAGAAGTGATTTTGCAGAGTGTTTAGATGTGCTTGATATCAGCGATGATATGAAACAAATTGTACTTAGAGAGGTTAGTTATGAATGATAACCTACTTACAAAAATGTCTCAAGATTTATTGATATTTCCATTTGAAAATGAAAATAAGCAGCACTTTTGCGCAAGGGTTATCTATTCGGGAATGGTCTTGTGGATGAAAGCAATTACGCTTGATAACTTTGAACTTTTTGCTGATAGCTACCATAGTGTATCTAAACATCACCATTACAAACGCTCTGAAGAAATCCTTAAACATATGTTGGATTTCTTTCCCGAAAGTAGGGATGGTTTTTTGCAAAATATGAATCTGGTGACGGGGAGCACCCGGTACACATAATTCGAGATCGTCTTTTAAGATCCGAGGAAATTATTGAGTTGGATTTTTCAAACTCTATTGCTCTATCTGCGGAAAAACAAATTCGAGTAAGCCATAGGCTGGTTAAGCATTTAGGCATTAGTTCAGGTATGGGAATTCAATACAATGGAATTTCTGCACTATCTGAATGCTTGTTAGAAAATGGACATAACCATTCTCTAATTTTGGATTGCTTAAACTTCACAGAAAGCTATTTTAAACAAATCAAGTTTACTCCCGATGAATGGAACACTGAAAAAGAATATTTTGATCCCAAGGTTAGAACTGATACTTTTCATTATGCGTGGATCGATCGTGCGCCTAATTGCGATATTTATATTTCAAGAATTGCAAGCAATCGGGGTAATCAGCGTTTTTTCGTTGAAAAAAAGTTGAATGGACAATTAATGTCACACCAAATTGATGATTTTATTGTTCAATCAGGAAATTACCGCCGATTTTTGCTTGCTCTACGGCACAAGTATAATAATCCTCTCTCAGTAACTGTTGAAAGATACAAAGATCATTTTATATTAAAAAGATATGTAAAGGAATTTCCTTTTCCAGAGGAATGTGTTATACAAAGTTATGGTTGGCCGGTTGAAAGATTTCATGATTCTCTTAATTGGGTGTTTCATAATTATTTGTACGAAGAAATAATTAAAACATTTGAAATTTTATTAATTAAAGTAAACGAGGTGCAATATGAGTGATCAATATAGTATACAATCAACCCACGCAGCATTAAAACAAAAAATGCTGGATTATATTAGAACTGTGTATTTGGGCAAAAATGATGAATTAAGACTTGCTTGCGATGCAGAGCTCGAGAAACTCGAGGTATTGTATCAAGATCCATACATCGAAGCAAACCAAGCTTATAAAGTGAACAAGAACGGCATTGCTAATCTCGATCTACCTAATGATAAAGTCGCAATGAAACAGGCTCTTGCAGAACTTTCAAAGTGTGAACTTGGGGTATTCCAAAATCCCTACCTCCACCAAACTAAGGCAGTTGAAGCATTTTCTAAAGGAAACGACGTGTTTGTTGCTACTGGTACAGGCTCAGGTAAAACAGAGTGTTTTATGTGGCCCATGGTAAGTAAACTTATTGACGAAGCGGTAACACAACCCGAGACATGGGGTCAACGTGGTGTTCGTGCAATGATGCTTTATCCTATGAATGCTTTAGTATCTGATCAATTGGGCAGGCTAAGACGCTTGATTGGAGATCGTGATGGAAAATTCAGAGATGTTTTACATAGGCTTGCATCAGATACCCGTGTGCCTCAATTTGGAATGTATACTGGCAGAACGGCTTATGCCGGTGAAACAAACATAGATAAAGATAAAGAACTTTCTAAAACAATTAAGCAAGATTTGTTAAACACTTTTATACCAGGATCAGAAGAATACATCCGAAAAGAAAAAAGTATAAATGAGCTTGTCAAACTTGGAAAATACCCTGCAAAAATCAATTTGGATAATTTTGTGAACAGATTAGCAACAGGTGACCATTTTACTGACGACAACGATGCTGAGCTAATCACCAGACAGGAAATACGCAAAAATTGCCCTGATATATTGATAACTAACTATTCAATGTTGCAATATATGCTTATTCGCCCAATAGAGGAATGCCTATGGAAAGATACACGAAATTGGCTTAATGCTTCGCCTAAAAATAAAATGCTTTTCATAATTGATGAGGCTCATATGTATCGAGGCTCATCTGGTGGAGAAGTAGCGTTGTTGATAAGACGGTTCATGCATAAACTTGGCATAGATAGAAATAAAATTCAATTCATTCTAACAAGTGCCAGTATTCCTAAAGATGAAATGCCTGCTATTGAAAAGTTTGCTTGCGATCTAACTGCTGCAGATGAAAAAAACCATAACTTTGTGATTTTAACTGGTGACAAAGAGGAAGTTGATTTAGATAATGGTTATGAAATAGATCCTTATTTACTACAAGATATCGTCGCAGATGATTTGCAAAGTGATTTTGATGACAAGTTAGTATGCATCAAAAAAATTTGTCATATGCTTGGCTGGACAGCTAGCTCAGAAGATTTATCAAATGATGAAACATTAGGTTTGTGGTTGTACAATCAGGTGAAGAATTGTGCACCTATGTTAAGAATTATTAAAAAGTGCAGAGGCAACGCAACTAAGTATGATATTCTTTGCCACGAAGCATTTCCCGATATACCATATATAATTTCACACAAAGCTACAAACATACTTCTATCTTTAGCGCATTTAGCAAAAACACCTGATGGTACAGTATTCTTCCCCACCAGACTTCATTTAATGTTTAGAGGCTTAAAAGGCATTTCTGCCTGCGCAAATCCACATTGTACAGAAGCTGACGTTTACTCAAAAGCTATGGGGCTTGGGAAAATCTACTTAGGAAACTATAAAGATAAATGTAAATGTGGTAGTAAAATATATGAACTTATTAACGATAGGACTTGTGGAGCTATTTTCCTAAAGGGGTATATTGATACTTCAAGTTTGGATAATCCTTTTATATGGCAGAAAATTGGAGAAAAATTTGGTAAAAGTTTTAGAGAGGTGCACTTCTATATTCTTGCTCCCAATAACGATTATAAGAAAAAGAAAGATGACAAGATAGTATGGCTTGATAGCGTAACAGGTAAATTATTTACGGATGACAGCCATTCAGGAGAGCAAGGGTTTATTCGTCTCGCATACTCCAGTAAAGAGGTTAGTGGAAAACCGGGAGTTTGGACGTTTGCCTCTTGCCCAAAATGTGGAAAAAGAAGGTTAAACTTAACAGACTTTATAACTAAAGGAAATGAACCGTTCTTCAACTTGGTATCTGAACAATTCTACGTTCAACCTCCTACGATATTTGAAGCAGAGGAAATTGAAAAGGCTCCAAATGCTGGAAGAAAAGTTCTTTTGTTTTCTGATAGCAGACAACGAGCTGCTATTTTGGCAAAAGATCTTACTCGGGCTGCTGACGAAGATGCAATGAAAAAAGCGTTGACTTTAGCTGCTGTTGAGCTGCAAACATGGGCAGAGAAAAATAGTGGAAAAGCAACAATGGATTTACTTTACATTGCATTTTTAAAGGTTGCTGCAGAAAATAATTTGCGTTTTTTCTATGGTGATGACGAAAAAACACTCAAAGATGCATTGATAGATATGCAACGGGTAATTAAAAGAAGTAGAGGAAACTTGGATTTTGCAGGGAGAAAATCAAGGTTTGAACCTGTTCCAAAACTCTATTATGAACAATTAATAAAGCAAATGTGCAGCAACTTCCGCTCATTAACGGATGCTGCTTTATGTTGGATTATTCCTAATGATCCGTATACACTTGAAGAAATAGAAGAAATTTTTGAAGATGCAAACATTGAACTCGGCATGGAAGAATTTTCAATGCTTTTTTCTGCATGGGCAACAGAAATAATGACAGACTCATATTCTTTGGGAAGCGATATTAGCGATAGCATCCGAGGTGATGTTACTGCATATGATGAACGCTTTGGAGTAAAAGAAACCGATAAGCTTCCAACCAAATTCTCCAAAATTTTAGAAAACAAGGGCTATACTCAGAAGGATATTGATATTATATTTGGTGAATTGAAAAAATTTCTCACCAAAGGATCAGACAGCGAAAATAAATATCTTAATCTTCAAAGGATTTCTTTGAAGTTTGACGAAAAACAGTCATGGTATAAATGTCCACGTTGTAGCAGTATCTTCCCATTTACTTTGTGGGGTTCATGTGCTCGTTGCGGAAAAGGTTTCCCTTTACCAATGACACCTGGAGACTATGCAAGAATACACTTTTGGCGTGGTCCTGTCATAGCTTCATTAAATGGGGATAAAAAGGCATTAATGACGCGTATAAATGTAGAGGAACATACGGCGCAGCTATCACATAAAGATGGAAAGCAAAAAACTTGGTCTACGACTGAAGATTTTGAAATGAGATTCCAAAATGTTTACGCTAATAACGATAAGCCGGTTGATGTGCTTAGTTGTACCACTACGATGGAAGTTGGTATTGACATTGGATCGCTAACTGCTGTTGGTCTTAGAAATATTCCACCTATGCGTGAAAATTATCAACAACGAGCAGGTCGTGCCGGACGCCGTAGCTCATCTATTTCAACTATAGTAACATATACCGATAATGGACCTTATGATAGCTATTATTTCCATCATCCCGAAAAAATCATTTCAGGTGAGCCAAGAAAACCATGGATAGATGTGGAAAATAAAAAATTAGTGTTTAGGCACCTAAGTTCTGTCATTATCTGCGAATATTTTAAGAACATTGGCGAATCAATAGATGTTAAAGGTACGGTTGACTTCTTTGAAAATACATACGATAATTTTGTTATCTCAATAAGAAATAATCAATTTGATAAAAAAGAACTTAAAAGATTATTGCCACCTAACATTTTATTTACTGATTATCGTATTGAAGAACTGATAACTGAGCTTAAGGGTTTAAAAAATCAAGTTCAAAATATGCCTGAAAACTTTAAAGATGACGAAGGAAATGACAAACCACTTTTGGATTTCTTTCTCGAAGAAGGTATTTTTCCGACATACTCCTTTCCACGAAATGTTGTTGGATTTCATATTGAAGATGGAAATGGTGGCAAAATTATTGAAAAACCAGATAGATCCATTGACATTGCACTCAGCGAATATGCACCAGGGCGAATTGTAGTGGTAAACAAAAAGTCCTATAAGTCCGGTGGAATATATAATTTTCACTCGAAATTTGTAGCTGGAAAATTTGAACGTGCAGCAGAGAGATTTTTTGATTCCAAAGATTATTATAAGACTTTGTATTATTGCAAAAACAACAACTGCACATGGAAGGATTTATCGATGCCGCAAGATGGAATATGCCCATTCTGTAAAGAACCGATTTCTGGGGTTCAAAGAATGGTAAAGCCATGGGGATTTTCTCCGCAAAATGGTACGGCTATCAGAGAAGCCGAGGCTGAAAGCGAAAACAGCTATGCAACAGACCCATGCTACGCAGTACCTCTTAATGAGGAAGATTTGAAAACTATTATTGATCTCAAAAATGTTCGTTATGTAAAGTTACCAGACCAACCACTTACGATTATAAACAGTGGAATTAAAGAATCTGGATTTATGATTTGTAAACTTTGTGGGGCTATTGTTCCGGGAGATGAGTATAGCGAATTACGAGCAGTTGGCAAACCTTACAAACACCCTCGGAGTGATAGAAAATGTTTTCATCCAGAGAACAGTTGCGAAAACGTATTTTTAGGGCATCAATTCCTAACGGATATGGTGGTGTTTGAAATAGCTTTAGACAGAGAAAAACTTGATACAACGGTTGATAATGTTTGGTTGTCTTCGGCGGCACAGTCTTTATCTGAAGCTATGGTATTATCAGCAGGTCGGTTATTAGATATTGAATTTACAGATATAAAAAACGGATACCGTATTCGTTATACTGACAACATTGCATATGTGGATATCTTTTTGTTTGATAACCTTTCCAGTGGAGCAGGTTATAGCTCAGCTATTGCAGATAGAGCATATGAGTTGTTTGAGGAAACGAGAGAAACTCTTCGAACATGTAAAAATGATTGTGATTCGGCCTGCCAAGAATGCTTAAAGCACTTTTGGAATCAAAGAACTCACTCAAACCTTAATCGCAAATTAGGACTCTCATTGCTCGAATGGCTATGTTCAGGACAAATGGACAAAGAAATCAACATAGAAAAACAATATGAGATGCTAAAACCAATGGCAAAACTGTTAGACCCTACATACAAGGTAAAAATAGCAAACGGAAAAATAAAGCTTTTAGGTGGAAAAGAAAGAGAACTTTATGTTTACCCTTCTATGTGGAATGCCAATGATAATCGTATTCCTGTATCAAGCATTTCCGTTTCAGATAAGCTATTAAAAGATTCTTTGCCTGAAGCCTATCGACAAGTTCTACAACGTATTTGACTAAAACAAATATTTGTACTCGAAATAATCTTACATGTTGCAAGTTGATTTAAGCTTCATTTCTGGGCACTATAGTAGCAAAAGAAGGACTTCCTGTCCTTCTTTTTTTAAAATTAAGACAGGATGGGAGGAATATATGGCAACCACACGTTTAATTTCCATGCACCAAAACAAAGGTAAATCTATCGCTGATTGCCTTGCAGATCGCACCGATTATGCCCAAAATCCAAATAAAACAAATGAGGGTGAATACATCAGTTCTTATGAGTGCGACCCAAAAACGGTGCAAGGAGAATTTCTGTTATCCAAACGGCAGTATACAGATATTACAGGCAGAGAACAATCAAAAGATGTGATTGCTTATCAGATACGGCAGTCCTTTAAGCCGGGCGAAGTTACGCCAGAGCTTGCCAATAAAATGGGTTATGAATTAGGCATGAGGTTTACAAAAGGAAGGCACGCTTTTATTGTAGCAACTCATGTTGATAAAGCACATATCCATAACCACATTATTTATAATTCCACTTCTCTGGACTACACAAAAAAGTTCAGAGATTTTTTAGGTTCTGGTAAAGCTGTGAGAAAAATATCTGACCGCCTTTGTCTTGAAAATGGACTGTCGATTATTGAAAATCCGAAGCGTGGAAAAAATCATTATGGTAAATGGCTTGGAGATAAAAAGCCTGCCTCATACTCTGAAAAGTTACGGCAAACCATTGATGAAACTCTTGCAAAAAAACCTGCTGATTTTAAAACGTTTTTATCACAGATGGAACAGGCAGGATATGAAAGTAAAAGTGGAAAGTACCTAGCTTTCAAAGGTAAGGAACAAAAGAAATTTATTCGTCTGCGTTCTCTTGGTGTGGGATATTTCAAAGATGAAATTGAGGCTGTTATTACTGGCAAAAAGACTTTGGAAATTAAAAAGAAAACCATCGAAAAACAAAAATCTCATGTCAATCTTTTGGTGGATATTAAGGAAAAATTACGGACAGGAAAAGGTGCAGGTTATGAACGTTGGGCGAAGATTTTTAATCTCAAGCAAATGGCTCAGACTATAAATTATCTGACAGAAAACAATCTACTTGACTATGCAGATTTAGAGAAAAAGGCACAGGCTGCTACTGATACTTTCAATCAGTTATCTGCTCAAATTAAGACTGCCGAAAAGCGTATGAGTGAAATTACAGTTCTTAAAACCCACATCATCAATTACGCAAAAACCCGTGATGTTTACACCGAGTACCGCAAGGCAGGATACTCAAAAAAATTCTACGATGAGCATACTGCCGACTTGCTTTTGCATAAGGCGGCAAAGGCTGCATTTGATGAATTGCAGATGAAAAAGCTACCAACAATAAAAGTCTTGCAAGATGAATATGCCGAACTGCTTTCCGAGAAGAAAAAAGACTATATAGGGTATAGCACTGCTAAAAAAGAAATGCGGGAAATCCTCAATGCAAAGGCGAATGTCGATAAACTTTTGGGGAGTGACACGACCAGAAAAGAAAAGGAAAAAGAACAGGATCAGCGATAAGCTACCCTGTTCTTTTTCAAGCCTCCGTAGGAGGCGTAGCCACACAATTTATTGTGTGTTCAGTGGGGATTGGGGATACTCCCCAACAAGCAGATTTGCCCAAAATCCCGTAAGGGAATTTTGAGCAAAATCGCAAGGTGTGTACCACCTTGCCCTGCTTGCCACTA
>ENA-UOOM01000684-UOOM01000684.1-fermentation-metagenome-genome-assembly--contig:-NODE-684-length-36656-cov-4.719953_pt1 | contig 36656 bp, 31 predicted proteins | sample MGYA00245781_ERZ724031 | MGnify/ENA primary metagenome ERZ724031 (study PRJEB28704, sample SAMN03018317) | fermentation metagenome | biome: anthropogenic terrestrial biome; feature: soil; material... | reverse complement strand
AGGCAAGAACCACAATCATAAACTGGAGCTATTTCCACAGTTTTTAATTTTTCATCTATCAGTAATCCCCAGTTCCCATTATGTCTATCAAAATTTCCAAGCAATGCATCTACTATAAACATATCCCAAAAGAACGAACGAATCTCACTTGATGGTAGCAGGGTTTGTTCGTCTATTGCCTTCATAATGGATGAAAGTTCCTTTCCATATCCACTTTGTTCACTATCAACACAGGTGTTTTTTAAGTGAGCAAACTCCATTAGTTTCTTCCCATCAGTTGTAAAATCTTTGCAAGCAACTACTATTTTTTCTTTGCCACGCTTATCAGTATAGGTTCCCAATATAGTTTCCTGTGTGTTAATTCCAATGGCTCTAAATATCTTACAGGCAAGATATTCACTAATACATCCATTTGTATAACTCATCAACTTGTTTCTGCTGGGTACAGGTGGAAATTTTAGCATATAACTTTTACCTTCATAAAGGATATTGATTTTATTTCCGTTTGCACCACCATAAGCTTTAAATTTATTTATCTCACATGATGTAAAATCAATCATCTAAATCCTCCTGTGTTTCTCCATAGAGATATTCTTTTCTTAAATAACTTGCTTGCTCCTCTGTAATATAGCCTGCCCAAAGGTCTGCATTAATTGAACCATAGAGCTCGTTCCATAGGCAATCCAAGTGGAGCACTTCTTCTTTTTCACCTTGAACATAGGCTCTTAATGATTTATCTAAAGTCTCCGATAAATTTGTTTCTAAATAAGATTTATCTTGAGGCTTTCCATCATCTATATCCTCTTTTGTTCCTATTTCTAGTTTAATAATATCTTCAATAGGTATCTCGAGTACTTTAGATAGTTTGGAAAGTGTTTTTACACTGCATCTATTAAGGTCTGTCTTACCTGAACATATATCAGATAATGTAGACCATGGAACGCTGCTTAGTTTTGATAAACTATATATATAACTAGGGGACATGTCTGTACTTTTGGCAGTTTAGAGACGAAATAGTACATTTGGTTTCTTTAAATGAAGATTTTTGGGCAAAAAAATAGTGCCTAACTAGTTTTGATAAGCATTATATAGGGAATTTTTAGAAATTGTTACATAGCTCTAAGACCATCTTATAGTGGTCTCAAATTATATTGATTACTCTTAATAGGCGGTTAGGCTACCTTAATTTTCTCAAGTAGGTCTGGTAGCAGGCTTTGATACTTTGGATCACTTTGTATCAGCTCAAAACCTTTTCGGTTAAGTTTAGCTACTTGAGATAGGGTAAGATTGCCGATTTCCTTACAGATCTCTTTATAACTATAATTACAGAGGCATCTCATTAAAAATATTGATACTGCTTTAAAATCTGTGATGCTATGACTATACTTAATCTTTATAAACTCTGGATTATTTATGTTAAAGGTTTTTGCTACTATTTCTATGACTTGATTTGCTTTTAGTTCTCGGTAGTAGATATATCGTTCGCTACGGTATTCGTAGGGTTCAGTGGAGACAAATTTTTCTATGATGTCGAAAAGTTTCTCTTTTTGAATAACCTTGTTGCAGGAGGTTACAAACTCTGCATATACTTTCTGAGCTAACTTAGGGCTCTTGCCAAACTGAGACAAGATAAAGTCTGTGTCTATTAAGCCAAAATCATCAGGATGTTTGTCTAGGTAGATGCCGTAGGATGAGAAGTAATATTCATCGATACGGTCGTAATAGTCGGATAAATCTTTTGGGTTGTTGTGTATGTATGCGGAGACCGCTAGATTGTATTCGTCTACATCGATTACCTTATTAAGAAATCTGTTTTGAAAGACATGACCGTGACGTCGGTACTTTCGATTGTAATACTGAGCGTAACAAAGGTTTAAGCCATGCATGAATTTGGAGATATCGTAGCCCTTAGGATCTAGTTGAATGTGGACATGGGTGTCCATTAGGCAGTAGGCTAAAACTTTGCACTCGAATTTTTGGCAGTAGAGTGCCATTAGTTGGAGGTATTTTATTTTATCGTTGTCGTTTCTGAAGAGTCTGATTTCACTGATGCTTCTGCACATGACGTGGTGTGGGAGTTCTGGGTCTTTACGTCTTGCGGTTCTTGGCATGAGATTCACCCTCTTTTTTATTCTCAAACAGGAATATCTATTTGGTTTTATTATTACATATATTTACAATTTATTCAATTAGTTTCCAACATAAGTTGTAATTTTATAAATTTTATTTGCAAATAGAAGAAAAGAGATAAAAGATGAGAAATGTCCCCTAAAAGAATACAAATGTGGCTGTATCTCATGATTCCAGGGAGAATGCTTCATCCTACGATATTTCCTTTTTCAAGCTGATGGATTTGGCTGTAGGCGATAATGTGCACATCATCTTCTACCCTTTAGGTATTAATGTGAAGACAAGGATCATCTCCTTGGAATACAATCCATTTTACCGATACAACATTCGTGTGGAGGTCGGAAGATACAGACCGAGCATTTCAGATACTTTTTATCGGATTGAGAGTTCCTTAAATAATGTGGGAAGTTCTGTAGACGATATTCAAAGCCAGGTTAATGACCTTGGGGTATCCTATACTATCGTTTCCAATCTGGTGGTGAATGAAACCACCATTGATGTGACCTACACCGTAGAGAAAGGTGATACTCATCAATATCACGCTCAGTATCAATACACCACTGACAGTGGCGGAAGGATTACAAGTATCACCCTGGATAACATTTTCTCGGAGCTACTCTTAAAGGAAGTCTCCACTCTTACCGTGGATATGATGAGTTTTTATATCGAATATGCCGACGGAACAACAGCAACATATAACTACACCGTGGATAGCGGTGGCAGAATTACCAGCGTAACAAAAGCTTAAAGGAGGGCTGAATCCATGAGCTATGATCATATTTTTAATAACACACTGGCCATATGGACAGCCTTTGGAGGACGTGGTGAGGTTCTCTTCACCATCCCAACTCTGAGCTGGTCCAAGAAGTACTATAACAACTTTGGCTATACCCAATATGGCAGTGAGAAGCAGATTAACGTCTATGATAATGGCAACGCGCAGATCGCAGTTTATTATGCTAAGACACCCTATATGTCCTACTGGAACAAGACCACAAAGCAGTGGACCGTTGTCAGCGTTCCTTGGTGGAGCTATGGCCAGCCAGAGATCCTCCATGCTGCGGATGGTGTATTTATTGCTAAGATTGTGGGCCTTGCCAATGTCATTGCATCCTTTGACGGCATAACATGGCATAATGCGGGTTACTGTCCGGGTGCTTATAACGCCATGACTTGTGGAGCTTATGATATGGCCAGGGGCTCCGGTATTGTCAGTTGGTGGTATTATAAATCGCCGGTCTATTACAGCTTTGATTCATTACAGGAAAGAACCGCATGGACCTTGGTTGGATCTGATGGTACCTCCGTCCCAATATTTAAATACCTGACTACTCATAAAGGAAACTTTGTTGGTGTGGTTGGTGGAGATAAATCCATAGCAATAGCTAGCTCAGCCAGTCCAGGTCTTTGGACCACGACTATACCTGAGGATGTGAACGACACCCGGTATATGTTTATCCGGTCTGTGAATGACGTCCTTTTTGTGATGAAGTTCAATTACACCAATGTGGGCGGTGATTACACCTACTATGTGAAGCTCTGCGTGATGAATGATGATGCCACCCAGATTACAGAAACCAATCTTTCCTGGGTAGGAGATCTGGCCAACAACAACATCCCAAATCCAAGAAACATCATTTGGATGGAGGACTGGGGGAAGTTTGCACTTCTTAAAGAGAGTATGCTGTGCGTTTCCAATGACGGACTCTATTGGGAGGGTGTTGAGCAGCCAGGCTTCACCACCAGTCAGTATGATACTTTCGATGGTGCCATGTACATTCCTGGTGATGGGTTTTACGCCAAAGCCAGCGGCTATGTCTATTATGCACCTTACTAATTAAGCCTATTTCTATCAGATTATGACGCCTTTTTCAGGCGTCATTTTATGTACAAATATTTATGAAAGCGAGGAAATTACATGAGAGATATTTGGACGTTTATTCAAATGGTCTTTGCTGCCATTGGTGGTTGGCTTGGCTGGTTTCTCGGAGGTTACGATGGATTTTTATATGCCCTGATCGCCTTTGTGGTGATTGACTATATTCTTGGAGTGATGTGCGCCATTTTGGAAAAGCATCTTTCCAGCGATGTTGGTGCTCGGGGCATTTTTAAGAAAGTTGTTATTTTTTCATTGGTAGGCATTGCCCATATTATTGATCAGAACATTATCGGAGATGGTGGTGCCATCAGAACCGCTGTTATCTTCTTCTATTTATCCAATGAAGGAATTAGCATCATTGAAAACTCAACAAGAATCGGACTTCCTGTACCCGAGAAACTTAAAGAGATTCTTGAACAGCTAAAAGATGGTGGCGATAAAGATGGAACAAAGTAATGAGTGGCCGTCTTGAAGGAGGGAAAATCAATGAACCTTAAAAAACTCATTTTTACGGAAAATGAATGTTATAAAGCGGGTAGAAAAATAAAGCCCAAAGGCATCATGGTCCATAGTACTGGGGCCAATAATCCATATCTTCGTAGATATGTTGGTCCGAATGATGGCTTCCTTGGAGAGAATCATTACAACAATCATTGGAACCAGCATAGACCCAGTGGTAGACAAGTCTGTGTCCACGCCTTTATTGGAAAGCTAAAAAATGGTACCATCGCTACTTATCAGACGTTGCCGTGGGATCACAGAGGCTGGCATGCAGGTGGTGACGCCAACAATAGTCATATCGGATTTGAAATCTGTGAAGACAATCTGTCCGGTACCTCATATTTTAAAGCGGTCTACAAACAAGCCACAGAACTTTGTGCACATCTTTGTAAACTCTATGGTCTGACCGAAAATGACATCATTGGCCACTATGAAGGTTATCAAAAGAAAATCGCTAGTAATCATGGAGACCCTCGGCACTGGTTTTCTAGACATGGTAAGAGTATGGATACTTTCAGGGCTGATGTTAAAAAGCTACTGACAGTCCCTACTCCTTCCACTCCACCAACTAAAAAACTGTATAGAGTTCAGGTAGGGGCTTACAGCGTTAAGTCCAACGCAGATGCTATGCTAGCAAAAGTAAAAGCCGCAGGCTTTACTGATGCCTTTATCAAAACCGACTAACTTAGTCTATGCCGCTAGGTGCTTCTCTTGCACTTGGCGGCATTTTTTATTTTCCATTACTCAATTAGCCTCTTTCTGTCCTGTGAATGGTGAGAGGGTCTTCTACCCTCCGATTGGAGGAAATTAAATGAAAGTCACTGATACAATTCCAGAAATCATAATTGAGAAAAAAAACATTTCACATGATCAGCTTCAACGAGAGTTTGATTACATGTGGGCACAAAGGGTACTTGAAAACTTGGTGCAAAAAGGACTCATTTCTGAACTCGAGTTTAACAAAATCACGAAACTCAACCGTCAATCTTTCACCCCAGCTTTAGCACAGATTATGCCTGAAAACCGTTGCTATTAAAGCGGTTCAGAGGTAATATATGACACTACAAGGAGGTGAAAAATTGAAAAAGGTAACGAAAATCAATCAAAATTCAAATAATTACCAAAAGCATTCAAAACTTCGTGTAGCGGCTTATTGCAGAGTGTCTACAGATTCTGATGAGCAGATGCTAAGCCTAGAAGCACAGGTTAAACATTACGAAGCTTACATTAAAGCAAATCCTGATTGGGCGTTTGCTGGTCTATACTACGACGAAGGAATCACAGGAACCAAAAAAGAAAAACGACCTGAACTGCTTCGGATGATTTCTGACTGCGAAGATAAGAAAATTGATTTTATCGTAACCAAGTCCATCAGCCGTTTTGCCAGAAATACCACAGACTGCTTAGAGCTGGTCAGAAAGCTAATTGGTCTTGGCATCTTCATTTACTTCGAGAAGGAAAATATAAACACAGGCTCCATGGAAAGCGAACTCATGCTGTCAATCCTAAGTGGACTGGCCGAAAGTGAGTCCATCTCCATTTCAGAGAATAACAAGTGGTCTGTACAAAGACGTTTCCAAAATGGAACCTATAAAATCTCCTCTCCTCCCTATGGCTACGATAGTGTCGATGGGAAGTTAACCATCAACGAGGACCAGGCAGAAATTGTCCGCTTTATCTTTGCAGAGATTTTGTCTGGAAAAGGCACACAGAAAATTGCTGATGACTTGAACCAGCGCGGAGTTCCAACTCAAAAAGGTGGCAAATGGAGATCGACTACCATTCGCGGAATGGCTAGTAATGAAAAATACACCGGTGATGCTATCTTCCAAAAGACCTACACTGATAACTCCTTCAATAGACACATCAATAACGGTGAGAAAGATCAGTACCTTTTTAAAGGGCATCATGAAGCCATCATTAGCCACGATGAATTTGAAGCTGCTCAGGCCATTATTGAACAACGCGGACGGGAAAAAGGTATAAAGAAAAATACCTCTAAATACCTTAACCGCTACCCCTTTTCAGGTAAAATCATCTGTAGTGAGTGTGGCGGGAAATTTAAGCGAAGGGTCATGACTTCAGGAAAGCACAAAATCACATGGTCCTGCTCCACTCACATTTCTGACATCGATAGGTGTTCGATGAAATCTATTCCCGAGGCTCAAATCGAGTATGCCTTTGTCACGATGATCAATAAACTTATCTTCGGTCATAAGCTTGTTTTAAAGCCCCTGCTGGATAGTCTTACTGGAATGAACTCTGAAGATAGCCTTTCAAAAATTCAAGAGATCGATAAGAAAATTGAAGAAAACGGCGAGCAGCAAAATGTGCTTAGTGGTCTTAGAGCCAAAGGGTATCTTGATCCGGCAGTTTATAAGAAAGGTAATAATGAGCTTTTAAATGAACTGGAACGCCTGAAACAGCAAAAAGAATCTTTGATGAGATTGCTGAGTAGCGATGACGAGACTCAAAAATTTGTCAATGAACTCTTGCGGTTTACAAGCAAATCTCCGATGCTCTTAGAATTTAACAGCGATGTTTTTGACAGATTTGTGGACCACATCACTGTGTACTCAAGAGAAGAAATAAGATTCGCCTTGAAATGCGGTATTACACTAAAAGAAAGGTTGGTGAAATGAATGGGCCACACACCCTATGGTTACAAAATTGAAAATGGTACAGCGGTTGTCGATCAGGAAAAGTCAGAAAAAATAAAATTGCTTTTTGAAGCTTATCTATCTGGTGATTCACTGGCCACCGCTGCAAAGAAAGCAGGCATTAAAGCCTTCCATGCCGGAATCGGAAACATACTGAAAAACAAAAGATATGTTGGTGATGACTTCTATCCTGCAATCATTGATAAAGCTAGCTTTGAAGCTTCAGAAATAGAACGAATGAGTCGGGCTGAAAAGCTTGGTCGCATATGGGAGAAGAAAGAACCAAAAGAATCTGCTCCCCCTACCGTCTTCTCCATTACAGCTGGAAATGAACAGTTTGATGATCCTTTTAAACAGGCAGAATACGCCTATAGTTTGATAGAAATGGAGGTGAAGGATATTGAATAAAAACATCACAGTGATTCCTGCTAGAAAACATTCCAGGAAAAACAAAGATGAAGAAAAGCCCAAGCTACGGGTGGCAGCCTACTGTAGGGTATCCACTGATAGCGATGAGCAGGCTTCAAGTTATGAAGCCCAAATTGAACACTACACAGCGTTCATCAGCGGTCATCCAGACTGGCAGCTTGCAGGGATTTTTGCGGATGACGGAATATCAGGAACCAACACCAAGAAACGTGAAGAGTTTAATCGCCTGATCGACGAATGCATGGCTGGAAATATTGACATGGTGATCACTAAATCCATAAGCCGATTTGCTAGAAACACTCTGGATTGCCTGAAGTACATCAGACAGCTTAAGGATAAAAATATTGCGGTGTTTTTTGAAAAGGAGAATATCAATTCCATGGATTCCAAGGGCGAGGTCATGCTCACCATCATGGCTTCCCTTGCACAGCAAGAGAGCCAGTCCTTAAGTCAGAACGTAAAGCTTGGACTTCAATACCGGTACCAACAAGGTGAAATCCAAGTGAACTGCAAATGGTTTCTAAGCTACACCAAAGATGAGAATAAGAAGCTAATCATTGTTCCAGAGGAAGCTGAGATTGTAAAACGCATTTATAGAGAGTACCTGGAAGGGGCTAGCATGCTAAAGATTGCCCGAGGACTTGAGGCAGATGGAATCAAGAATGGAGCTGGACGAGACAAATGGCACACCAGCAACATCAATCAAATCCTACGAAATGAAAAATACATCGGAGATGCACTTCTTCAGAAGACCTACACCGTTGACTTTCTTACAAAGAAACGTGTTAAAAACAATGGCATTGTCCCTCAGTATTATGTAGAAAACAGCCATGAAGCCATCATCCCGCGTGAAATTTTCATGCAGGTCCAGGAGGAACTGATCAGAAGGCGCATCGTCCATACCAGCCCAAATGGTAAAAAGAGAACCTACAGCAGCAACCACTGCTTCTCTCAAATGATTATCTGCGGCACCTGCGGCGAAGTTTTCCGGAGAGTCCATTGGAATAACCGCGGTAAGAAGTCCATCGTCTGGAGATGCGTAAGCCGTCTTGAAAACACTGGGCTGTTCTGCGATGCCCGCACTGTTCAGGAGAGCAGCATTGAGCAGATTCTTATCAAAGCCATTAATGAAACCTTGGGTGAGAAGGACTCCTTCCTATCCATTTTAGAAAACAATATCGCCACAGTAATCAGCCAAGATAATAATCAGGCTCTAGCCGATATCGACAAGCGGTTAGAAGAACTACAAACAGAACTTCTCAAGCTGGCCAACACCAAATCTGATTACGAGGATGTAGCGGATGAGATTTACACCCTGAGAGAAGAAAAGCAAAAGGTCCAGCTCGATAGCGCTGGCAAGGATGAAATCAAAAAACGGATCACTGACATGAGCACCTTCCTCAAAAAGCAGCATATCACCATTGCCGAATACGATGAAGCATTGGTTCGGAGATTGATCGAAAAGGTCACTGTCCACCAGGATAAATTTACTGTTGAATTCAAGTCTGGCCTGACAGTTGACATTGAAGAATAGTAAAAAGTAAACAGGCACTCTACGATAATACCTGTAGGGTGCCCTGCTCATTCAAATAGAATCCCATAGTTATTAAATTATTGCATTATGCATGTCTGTTTGTCCAAGCTGCACCTAAGAATTCAAATTTCTCAATTTTTTCACTTGTTTCATCAATAAACTTAACACAATCGCATGAAATATAATCTTTTTGACACTTCATACACTTGGTTATCTCGATATGATATATAGGCGCTATCCCTATCTTATTATTTAACAATTCTTCGGCAATTTCTTTTTTTTCTACAAAGTTAATTGTTAAGCACTTATCCTCCATTTTGATTTCTTGCAGATATTTTGTTGGGACCAGAGCTCTTCTAAATCTCAAATGGCTTGACTCAGCCATAATATCTGCAACCTTGGGATGCTGATTAGCAACTGGGAACTTATTATTTTCATTATACAGTGCTTCAATCCATTTATTAGCATGGTCTTTTTGAGGAAAGGTAGTACCCAGACTTGTAAATATACTTGTAAAATCGGCGACATGCCCAGCAAAAGAAAAATATATGGCTTCATCCTCATAATTAGCAGTAATTGAATATGAAATTAATCTATCGTGATTGTTATCGCTCCATACCTTGCATAAATCTGCTATTGCTTGTTGTACAATTTTAGCTGTATCTGCATTTTTACACATGAATGTTGGAAAATTAAACACCATATCTTCATGCCCGATTCTCGCTGTAGCGGGAATCCTGATATTTAACCCATATCTTTTTAGCAGTTTTAGGATAGTAATAGTTTCACTTTCCATCACCCTCATTTTTCTCTCATTATAAACTAGGAATTCATTACTTTTGAGGACTACGTCATATTCTTCATTAATTTCAATAAGGGGCATATAGCGAAAATAGATTCTTAGTCCATTATTTTCATTCATGTCTACCGGAATATATTTTTGAAGAGGTATAATTTCATCTTTTGAATTATCTTCCAAAACTATTTTTGTGAATTTTTCATCTTCACCTGAGAAGTATTCACCAATTAGCATATTGTCGCGGTAATAATTAGTTATAAGTTCCTTCCATAAGCTTACCGGCATATCATTATCAATACGCCACAACTTGGTATACCATGTGTCCCTTTCTGACTTATCAATACTTATATCCAAACGTTCGAGTATTTGCTCATCGGTGTATGCTCTGATAGCACCGTCCAAATGATTCGGTAAGTTAGTCGTCGGATTTAGCATGCTATGTACAAATCGACATCCATAATATTCAGTGCTCCCATCAATTATGTTAGGCTGATCACTAACTTCTTCACATTCAAATGTTTGTCGTTCATCTTGTATGTACCAACCAAATTCTGTGAAGCAAAGATTTGTAAACACATTGTCATAATGTTGATTATTATGTTTGGTTACGCCCATAGGTATGGACGATAGATCTTCATTAAATTTAGGCCCCCACCAATACTGATATTCTAGTTCTGCTTTTTCAGTTCCTAATAGTCCAATCATGTTTACATCTAAAGCAATTTGGACGTTTAAGTCACTATTATGTAAATCTTGTAGTTTTTTGAGAAATTCCCCATTCAAAGAATTAATCATAGAACAATTACGTCTGAAGTATCTATGTGCAAATATAAGGTAGTTTCCTCTCTTATAAACCCCCGGTAAAACCGGAGTCATGAAATTTAGATCAATAAGTCCTTTGTGCATTTCTTTTTCTATTTCTGGAAATACTTTGAATAGTATATTCTCATCTTCATAAGCCACACAGCTAATTAATGCTGGGCGAGATTTACCTGTTAACTTATCTCCCAACATCTCTTTCAACTCATCATATTTTTCTTTTCTATCTATATAACATTTTTTATATAGGTAATCTTTATTCTTTTTCATAAATATGTCGTATTCTTCATTCGTTTCTGGAATTCTCATTTCGTTTGTCACGTATGCTTTTCCAGGTTCCATATATATACCTGTTATATAATTCCAGCCAATAAATTTTGTACTATCATGGTTTAAATTAGATGGTGTCCCATGCTTCCATGCATCTTCATATGCATTTATTATAGTATTAAGTGAGAAGTAATGATTTTTACGATTTAAACCATCCGACATCGCTATGCCTCTTGTCATAAGCATATACTACTCCACCCCCTTTAATAATTACTTGAATAAATTAACTAGTTTATTAATCCTTCCTTGAAGCAGCTATAATCGCGTCTCTCATCCAGTCTGCTCTCTCTACCTCTCCTATTTCACAAAAACATCAAAATTGACTTCTCGTGAACCTCTGACATCTAATCTGCTCTGTAGACACCCGATGACATCTAATCCGCTCTGTACGGAGTCTTTTAGCCTTCTTGGATATGTTCCCGCAGAGCAAAAAATCATCGTTCTAAAGCTTTTATTTTTTAACACTAAAAACCTGGAAAGGCTTATATCAAGCCTTCCCGAGCACACTTCTTTATTTTCTTGTTATCAATACTACCGTCTCCACATGTGATAGTTAGGTTATTTAGGGAACAAGTCCAATAACAGCGAAAACGCCTTATCTTACAGGCTTTTTCAAGCAGCGCCTAAAAACCCGACATCTAATCTATTGTTTCTCCTAAGTAGGCTATTTCGTTTCTTCGAGCAAAACGATATTCCGATTAATACCCATGGTCAACATGTTTCCATTTGCTGCCATTTGTTCTTACCAAAATCCACATCCAATTATCGTATGTGCTATTAGGATTTAAGGAACCGTCTCCACCTGATCCGTCTACATCAAAAGAAGACAATAAAACTATGACTTCATCCGCATCATTTCTATCTGCCCAATCTTGATAGTCCTTGGAAGTCTCGTCACCAGCATAATAGATTTCTTTTAATGTACAGCCCTTCCAATCTTTATCAAACTCTTTTTTGATAGTATCAATAGCAGACTTAATATCATCAGATGTATAAATCTCTGATTTTACATCTACCACATTGACATTCTTAACATTCCCACCACATGCACTCAAGCTAAAAATCATTACCACACATATAAGAAAGATGATTATTTTCTTCACGTTCGTTACCTCCATAAAATTCGTTATTTCTTTTTAGAACTATATTTCTTACTGCTGCGATGCGTACCATCGTCGTCAGTAATGATATTGCTTCGCTTCTTCTTTTCTTCCTGAACAGCCCTGAACTCGCTCTCCGTAATGATCGGCGGATGACATTCTTTCATTTGGAACTCATATTGCTGTGTAGCAGAATCCAAAAGAGTTACCGTGCCTGTGTACTTCTCATTTTCAAGAATCTTCTCTACAGAACGCTTGCTCCACGTTTCTTTACCGGTAGGGGAAGGAATACCTGCGTCTGATAGTTTCTTTATGATACCAAGCACGCTGGCGCCATCCAGATACCATCTGAAAATGTCCCGCACAACCTTAGCCTGTTCATTGTCAATTACAAGGTCCCCATCCTTATTCTTAGAGTAGCCGTACAGCTTTCGTTTGTAGAGTCCAGATGTTCCATTTGCAGCTTTCATGGCAAGTCCCATGCGGATATTTTCGCTTCGGCTCTCATTTTCAGCTTGAGCAAAAGACTCCATCACCGAAATCATAAGATTGCTGTCAACCTCATCGGTATCCAAATTTTCTTCTTCAAATATGATTCTGACTCCTGCTGTCTTCAATCGATTGATTGCTGATAATGTCTCTACAGTATCTCTACCAAATCGACTGATGCTTTTGGTAAGGACAACAGAGATATTGTGCGCTTCACATTCTCTAATCAATCGATCAAATTCTCTACGTGGAACTTCGCCTTTGGCAGACGCAATATCAATAAATACATCTGCCAGCCTCCATTGACTCACATTCGCAACTGCTCTCGTTAAAGCAGAAATCTGTGCTGCGAGGCTATAAAGCTGTTCTTTTTCGTTCGTACTTACTCTGCAGTAGATTCCAACATTCTTGTCCAAGCGGTCATTCCTTGCTGGAATATACCAAATCTTTGAATCCATCAGCTCACCTCCACATTATAATTAGCCTAATTATATTGCAAATTGGTGCCAATGATAAGTAGGCAATACATAACCCTAAAACGCGCAAAAAACCAATATATTGTGTTCGCGTAATTGTTTTTCGCTACATATCGCGTGACATCAATACTACGCACTCCACGTGCAAACTATGAGGAAACATATCTACTGGCTGAACTTCCTTTACTTTATATCCACCTTCACTTAATATCTTCAAATCTCTCCCTAAGGTAGCAGGATTGCAGGATACGTAGACTACCCTTTTGGGGGACATGTGGATAATAGATGCTAGTAGTTTTTCGTCGCAGCCTTTTCTAGGTGGGTCTACCACTATCACATCTGCTTGTACTCCTTTTTCTACTAAAGCTGGCATTTCTTCTTCTGATTTTCCTACTATAAACTCAGCATTTTCTATTTTGTTTAGTGCTTTATTTGTGTTCGCATCTTCTATGGCTTCTGGGACAATCTCTACGCCGTATACCATTTTTGCCTCTCTCGCTAGGTATAAGGATATGGTTCCGATTCCACAGTATAAGTCAAATACTAATTCCTTTCCTGTTAATCCTGCAAAATCTACTACCTTATCGTATAAGATCTTCGTCTGTATTGGATTGACTTGAAAGAAGGACAGTGGAGAAATTTCGTATTTTAAATCTCCTATGCTGTCTACGATCTTTTCTTTTCCGTATATGAGCTTATTTTCTTTTGATAAAACCACATTTGTCTTTTTTGTATTTATATTGAGGTAAAGGCTTTTTACATTCGGCAAATTCTCCTTTATAAAATCAATCAATTCTTTAGACCATTTGAATTTTTTATCATTTATAACGATAATAAGCATGATCTCATCATTATAATAAGATACTCTCTCTACGATTCCCCTTAATATTCCTTTATGTGTATTTTCATTATAAATAGGGATTTTATTTTCTACAATAAATTGATTTAAATATTGTATTGTCGTTGAACTTTGTTTACTTTGAATCTTACAATCTGTTAAAGCTACTACACTGTGGCTCTTCTTTTCATAAAATCCTAGTCCCTTTTTATGAATCTTGTACTGTGCTTTATTTCGGTAGTGAAAGGGGTCTTCCATTCCTATAATAGAATGCACTTTCATCTGATTTATATCTAAGCCACCTATTCTTGCTAGAGCGTCCTTTACAATCTTTTCTTTTAACTCAAGTTGGTAAGTGTAATCTATATTCTGAGTCTGACAGCCTCCACATTGACCAACAAAAGTACAACTTGCTTTCACTCGATGTGAGGATGGTTTTACTAAATCTATAATTTTTCCTATAGCGTAATTTTTCTTCACCACAGTAATAATGATTTTTACCTCATCCTCTGGAATGGCTCCATCTACAAATACAGTAAATCCTTCTATCTTACCAACACCTTCTCCTGTAGCAGTGATGTCTATTATATCTAAGATGTATTCTCTATTTTTTTGAACCGGTATAGTTTCCATATGCACTCCTAAAACAAATTTATTTGTTTTATAGTTTAACATAAAGTAGTTGTAAGTTCTATGTTGTAAGTTGTAAGTAAAAGAATTAACAGGATAGCAGAACGATAAATGCAAAAATTATTTCGTTGCGTTTAGAATGACTTGAGCAGTTGTTGGGATTAAAAGTATTCCTTTCTATTAAAAAAAATCGTGCCTCCAAATAATCGGCACGATTTCTATTGTTTGACTAGAATTTTAAATTGTAACAATATGTAAGGTGCATTCCCCCACCTATAGGCGAGTTATGGTTTACTTACCACCTTACCATCTACATTTATTTAGCTTCTACTGCTTTTTGCTTAGGGAATGGATTGATGAATAAGAAGATTACACCTATTGCTATAAATCCAATTATTGTTGCTTTTAATGGTGCAAGGAATACGTCTCCAGTCATGTTTCCTACAAAGCTAATCCAATAGGTTGATACGAATGCAAAAGCGTTCATTACAGCCATCATAATCGATACTGCCATTCCACTTAGAGATGGTGGTGCATACATTCCTAAAAGCATGATGGTAAGAGGCATCATTAACATGTAGAATATTCCCGTTACTGTAGTTCCTACAGTCATCATAAAGACGCTATTGCCAAAGACGATCAATGCAATACCTGCAGCTCCACCTAAAAATGCTATAGTAATAATGAATTTTTGAAGTTTTTCATATACTTTTCCAAATATAACACCTGAAATAGCGCCACCTACAGTATACATAGAAAGTACTACGGCAGATTGAGTAGCATCTCCCACTTGTTTTACATCAGCGATAATAGATGACATATTCATGAGCATTGGATAGATGAGCATCATAGTAAAACCAAAGATAATTGAGACTACCCACACAGATACTGGCATCTTATCTTTTACTACATTTCCAGATGTATCAGCTGATATTTGTGGTTTTTCTGGCTCTTTTAAGAATAATAATACTAGAATAAAGGAAATGATTGCTGGGAAGTGACCGATAAAACATAATTCCCAAGACACACCAGATAATGCACCACCTAAGAATTGTAGCACGATACCCCCAATATTCATTACAAAAGAACCCACGCCTAGCATATTTGCTCTTTCTTGCCCTTCAAAGATTTCCATAACCAATGCATTTCCTAATGGGCTTAAGATCCCTAGACTGATTCCAAATATTGCCCTAAAAACTAAGACAATAGTAAAAGTGCTATTTACAAAAGTTGGTCCCATACCTGATATAGCAAATAAAGCTAATCCTAATAAAGCTAATGTTTTATAACCTACTTTTTTACCTGCTACAGCTCCAGTAATGAGCGTCGATGGAATAATTAATAATGATGGAAGTGTAGATGCTAGCAGTATAGTTGTAAATGGTACATCTGGAAAAGCTGCAGCAATATTAGCTATTGCTGGGGTAATCGTACCCACACCCATTACTACAAAGAATATGGTCATAATTGCAAATACTGTTAATTTATTGCTTTTCATTTTTCTTCCCCCTTTAAAAAAATAGAATAGTTGACTTTTTGAAAACGGCTTCAATTACGATCTACAACCACCTTATTTAAAGTTTTAACTTAACTTAATTTTAATTATACTTTATTATATTTATTTTTGTCAATATAATATTGTAAATACATATCAAAAATTTGTTTTAAGTTGATTTAAAACTTTTATTACATTTTTTCTCTAAAATTGCATATATGCTCTTTTATTTGATATTCAAAACCTATTATTGTATAATATGCATACAAGGAGGCGATACTGTGGCTAGTTATAAGACAAGCAAGGATTCTAAAAACCGTATTATTGAAACTTGTAAGGAACTTTTTTACTTACAAGGTTATACAAAGACCACTTACATCGATATATGTAAAAAAGCAAGTAGTAATCCTGGATTAATCAACTACTATTTTAAGACGAAGCAAAATATTGCTGCCTATATTTACGGGGAATTTATGAGTAGTATCAAGGTAAGTGTAAGAGAGTACTTAACACATCACTATGGTGAATACGATTTACAATACGGTACAACGCTTGAAATTAGAATTTTTTCAGAATTATTGAGGCAAGATGAATATCTCCGAACTCTTTATTATGAGATTTGCAATATTGGCCTAGAGTATGATTCCGAGGTGATCTATAACTTCTATAAGCTGCATATTGATACATATAATCTTCCTTTTTCTGAAGATGAAATCAAACTGATACAGGCTACTGTTGTAGGTGCTGGAATTGGTATCACAAAGAAAATGATTGAAGGATATTTTAATTGCGATGAAGAAACTATCTTTAATTTTAAAATAAAGACTATGTATAAACTCATGAATGTATCCGATGAGCGAGTTAATGAAATTTTAAATGAAACGGCAAAAATTTTTGATCAAATGAAATTTAAAATAGAGGATTACTTTATCTTTACTTTAGAGATGTGAGTCTAATATAATCTTAATTATCAACAATATTATTAGCTTTTTTATATAAAAGAAACTATAATAAATATAATGATTTTAATTAATAGGTGGTATTAATATGAACGAAAAAATTCTCGTAGTGGATGATGAAGTAGCTATACAAGATTTGCTGAAATTGGATTTAGAATTTGAGGGTTATATTGTAGATACGGCAAGTGATGGACAAGAGGCTTTAGAAAAGGTAGACTCCTTCAATCCAGACTTGATGATTTTAGATTTGATGCTTCCAAAAATGAATGGTTATGATGTTTGCAAGAAAGTAAGTGCGCAAAAGAGCATTCCCATTATTATGCTTACAGCAAAAACGGATATAATTGACCGAGTTTTAGGTCTTGAATTGGGCGCAGATGACTATATGACAAAGCCCTTTGACAACAGAGAGCTCATTGCTAGAGTTAAAGCATTATTGCGAAGAAGTTCTAATGTGCCTACAAAACCTGAAGAGGATGCTATCGTCAATGATGAAATTAAAATTATCTTAAATGAAAGAAAAGTTCTAGTTAACGATCACGAAATTCATTTAACGCCAAAAGAATTTGAATTGCTTCATCTTCTAGTTTCTAGCCCTGAGCAGGTTTTTTCAAGAGAGCATCTTCTAGAACAAGTGTGGGGCTATGATTATTTTGGAGATACCCGAACAGTGGATATGCACATACAAAGAATCAGAAAAAAGGTTGGTCAATACGCTAAACACAATTATATTCAAACGGTCTTTGGAGTAGGATACAAAATGAGGAGATTTGAATGAAATTAGCTTTCCGTTCAAAATTTATATTCGCAAACGTAACCCTTGTTTTACTGACAATGTTAGTATTAGCCACTGTCGTAATTCAAGGGTTAATTCATTATAATTTTGATTCTGTACAAAGAAATCTAACAGAACGTGCTACTGAAGCAGTTCTCTATATACAACAAGAAATCAAAGCAGAATCCCCTTCTTTCGAACAGTATGATAATGTACTCAAAAGAAAAAGCTTATCCATTGCAGAAAACCTTTCTAGTGTAAACTACACTCGTGTTCTTTTACACGATGCTAAAGGCAATTTTATTACGGACTCGGCAAATGTAGAAACATCTATTGCTGAAGACGTAAATAAGGAAATAGAGAGATCATTAACTTTATCAAGCGGAAAATCCCTATCCGTGTATAAAAGAGTCGACGATATTAGCCGAATCTTTTTATCAACACCTATATACATAGATAATACTGTCATAGGTGTAATTACTTTTATCTATTCTCTTGAACTAATGGATACTATTATAGACCACATTATAAAATTATTTATTGTAACGTGTATTATAAGCTTAGTCCTTTCCTATATTCTAAGCCGTTATATAACCCATTCTCTATTAAAGCCTATTCGGCTATTAGTAGAGTCTACGAAAAAAATTTCTCAGGGTAATTATACTGAAATCATACAGTATGAAGTAGATGACGAAGTTGGAGAGCTTACTCATAACTTCAATCAGATGATTTTTGACATTGCAGATAAAATCACGAAAATAAATGATGAAAAACAAAAACTATCATCTATCATATCCTCCATTGACGATGGTATCTTTGCAGTAGGATTAAAAGACAATATTTTAATGGTTAACAATAAAGCTAAAGATATTCTCGATTTAGGGGATAAGCCTGTTACCGCTGAAGTTTTTAATCAAATACCTTTTATAAAGCAAATGGTAAAAGAAGTTCTAGATGGAAAAAGCGAGTATATTCAAGAACTAGATTATGAAGATAAACACCTTTACTCTTATTCTACTTTGATTATGAACAATGACAAAAATATTGGCGTGCTCGTGGTCATACGAGATATTACTAAGATGTATGCTTTAGAAAGCGAACAAAAGAACTTTATCTCTAATGTCTCTCATGAACTGAGAACTCCTCTTACAACTATTATCGGTTACACAGATTTACTCAATAGAAGAGGTACAGATAATCCTGAACTCCTTTCTAAAAGTCTTAATACGATAAATAGCGAAGGCCAAAGACTACTTCGCCTAGTAAATGATCTACTCTCTCTTTCAAAATACGAGCGAGCTGATTTTAAATTAATATTGACTAGTGTAGACATTAATACTCTTTTAGAAGATGTCATTAACCAGATGAAAATAAAAAGTCTTAAATACAATGTGGATATTGATTATAAAAGATTGGAACTTCCTACTATTCGTGGAGACTATGATCGATTAAAACAGGTCTTTATCAATATATTAGATAATGCCATTAAATACTCTAATCCTGGCGATATTATAAATGTAGTAGCCATAAACTACGACGACTATGTAGAAATATCGATTAGAGACCATGGTCCGGGTATTCCTGAAGAAAATTTAAGTCGAATTTTTGATGCTTTTTACAGAGTAGAAGAGGATCGTTCTCGCCAGATAGGCGGCACGGGGCTTGGATTATCCATTGTAAAAAGTATCGTTGGAAGTCATAATGGCCACGTACGCATTGAAAGTAAAACAGGAGAGGGTACTATGGTAGCTGTAAAATTATTACTGGAAAAAATTTAATTTACAAGTTTGTTACACTATAGTCTCTACTTTAATTATATATAACATATACAATTAAAACTTGTAAATTCCTTTAAAGGAGATGAGAAAGTGACTATTAAAAAGTTGTTCATCGTCCTCTTGATTTCTGTGATTTCCACAGGATGCTCTCCGATTTTTTTAAAAGAAAACAAGCCTGTCGTCTTAGATAATTCAACAGGTTTGAATGAAAATCAGGCTTTAATTCAAAACACAGTGGATGAGAGTGATCGAGTATTAATAAAAAATATTGATGATAATTTAACCCAAGGTTTGGTTTACGATATATCAAATAATGGCGAACTATTGCTTATGGGCATTCCTACAAATTCTATAAACGCAAATATAAAGACGGCAAATAGTTATTCTAATCTATCTACGTATAATATTAAAAACAAACAACAAAAACAAATCCTTCTCTCTTCAAAAGAGCAAAGCAATGCTGTTTTTGATGAAAAAAACAAGGGAATGATTTATGTAGAGTATAATAAAGATGCAGATGGTCGAATTGTGCCTGATTCCTACAAGCTAAATTGGACAGATTATGAAGGTACCCAAACAAAAAATATTTCACTTACAGAAGAAATTGTGTCTCCTAAATTTTCTTTAGTACGTGATGATCTTTTAATCTATGGCAACTCAAAAGGTCAAATTCAGCTAGTAAAAACCAGCAATATTGTACGAAAGCAAATTCTTAGAAACACTTATAATCTGACTGAAAATCTTAGTATTTATAAGATAGACTGTTTTGATGATTACAAATTAGCCTTCTTTTTAGCTATGAATTCAACGACAAATTCCATGGATTTGTACTATGTAGTATTAGACGAAAAAGAAATAGAGCCTGTACTAATGCAAAGTAATGTGACAGATTTTTCTCTTTCTAAAAAAGATCAATCTATTTTGTATAGCGTTACAGACAAAAATCAGACAATATTAATGCATGTGGATATGTATTACAATAAGCAAGTATTGTATAAAGGTCCAATGTCTATGTTTTACCTTACACCAAATGAAGACCAAATCATTTACAGGGAAAAAGTTGATGAATCATCTAATAATCAAAATCTATGGATTATGAACACGGATGGAAGTAAGCCCATGCAGTTAGCCTCTAATCTAAAAATTGCCGGTGATAAAATCGTCTTTTCATCAGATATGGAAACTATTTATTTTTCTGTTCTCTATTTAAAGGATAGCGAAAGCAACACCAAGGAAGTATTAAAACACCGAGTATATGCAATTGATTTTTCGAATTTGAAGAAATGATTTCACTATTATGAAATGTAAACAAAAATCCAGACGATTTAAGTCGTCTGGATCTTTTTATTAAGAAAGAATCTTTAAAGGTAGTAAGTAAAACTATAATCGCCTAAGGCGATATAATATAAGATCCTTGACTGCGCTCAAGGGCAAATAACGTAAATGCTCCACAAGTCTTTTATTAACTTAGGTACAGCGCTTAAGCTACCATTCGTGGCAAAAATGTTTTGCTTACCACCTTAATTACAATACTGTAGCTTTCCCATCGTATATAAGTCCTCTTTGAGGATCTAAGGTGATTGTTTTTCCTTCTTCTATGTTTTGCATAGGGTCTTCTGCGCCTACTATAATTGGAATACCAAATTGTAACGCTGCTATTGCTCCTTGTGAAGTTAAACCGCCTTCTTCAGTGATCACTCCTGCAGCATCTCTAATATAAGAGATATTGTCTTCGTCTACTCCGTAACATACTGCAATATCGCCTCTTTTAAAGTTCGTGTTTCCTTTTCTATCAATTAATCGAGCTACACCAGTTACAGGTTGTTTTCCTATTCCCATGCCCTTTATAAGTACTTCACCAATGGTTTGAATCCTGAGCATATTTGTAGTACCCTTTACGCCAACAGGGACACCTGCAATGATTACTACTAAATCCCCATTTTTTAATATTCCTTTTTCGACGGTTGTATCAATAGAGTTTTTGAAAAGAGAGTCCATATCTTTTATATCACCGTGTATACAATTTACACCCCATACTAGAGACATGGTCCTTACAACTCTTTCATCATCAGCTATGGCCACAATAGGAGCTGTAGGTCTAAATTTTGAAATCATTCGAGCTGTATGACCTGATTTTGTAATGGCTATAATGGCTGCAGCGTTTAATTGCTGTGCTGAAGAACTTGCAGCGTGGCTTACTACATTTGCTACAGATATCTCACCAGAAAAATTGTGTTTGGCTAATCTGTGGTATTCTGAAGATTGCTCTGTCGTTACAGCAATTCGACCCATCGTTTCAACAGCTTCTATAGGATATTTTCCAGCCGCGGTCTCTCCCGATAACATAATAGCATCTGTTCCATCAAAAATTGCATTGGCAACATCTGTTACTTCTGCTCTAGTAGGCCTTGGATTTCGGATCATAGAGTCTAGCATCTGTGTTGCAGTGATAACTGGCTTTCCAAGCATATTACACTTTTTGATAATTTCTTTTTGAACTAAAGGCACTTCTTCAGCGGAAATCTCAACACCTAAATCTCCTCTAGCTACCATGATTCCATCAGACATATCTAGAATAGCGTCTATATTGTTTACGCCTTCTCTGTTTTCTATTTTAGATATAATTTTTATATTTTCACCATTGTTTTCTTCTAGAACCCTTCGAATAGCTAAAACATCTTCTGTTTTTCGGATAAACGAAGCTGCAATATAATCAATACCTTCTTCGATACCAAATATAAGGTCCTTTACATCTTTTTCGGTAATAGCAGGTAAACTAATATTTATATCTGGGAAGTTTAAGCTTTTATTATTTTTTAGTTCTCCCCCATTTAGTACATCACATAAAATATCCGCCCCGTTGATTTCTTTTACACTGAATTTAATGAGTCCGTCATCGGCTAAAATAAAATCGCCTATTTTTAATTCTTCTGTCAATTTTTCGTAGGTAATGGTTACCTTTTTTTCATTTCCTAATATGTCTTCTGTAGTCAAAGTAAACTCATCACCTTTTTCAAGATGAATACCACCATTTTCAAATTGCTTAATTCGAACTTCTGGTCCTTTTGTATCAAGCATTATAGCAATTGGAAGATTTGATTTTTCACGAACTTTTTTAATCATATCAAATTTTTTCTTGTGTTCATCATGAACACCATGAGAAAAATTAATTCTTGCTACATTCATGCCCTTTTTAATCAACTGAGTTAGTACCTCTTCCGATTCACTTGCAGGGCCTATCGTACATACGATTTTTGTTTTCTTCATATTTTCCTCCTATATAGATAAAATATCCGCAATTTCAAATGCATCCATATCAAATTCTTTTTTTATTTTAAGAGCTTCATCAATATCCATGTCAAGATATTGATTGCCACGAATACAGGTTACTCTAGAATCTGCACCTTGTAGCAATAGATTTACAGCTTTATTTCCCATTCTGCTAGCTAAAATTCGATCGAAAGAGGTAGGGCTTCCACCCCTTTGAATATAGCCTAATGTAGTTCCCCTCGTAACAACGCCTGTTCGTTCTTCAATTCCCTTGCACATTTCATTAAAATCTCCAGCACCCTCTGCTAAAATAATAATGCTGTGTAATTTTCCTCGGTCTTTTCCTCTTAAAAGCTTGTCGCAAATAGCATCTAAATTATAATCTTTTTCAGGAACAATAATAGACTCTGCCCCACCAGCCAAACCTGAGAACAATGCGATATCACCACAATCTCTGCCCATAACTTCAACTACATTCACCCTATTGTGAGAACTTGTAGTATCTCGTATCTTGCCTATGGCATCTATCGCTGTATTTAAGGCTGTATCAAATCCTATAGCGTAATCTGTACATCCAATGTCATTATCTATGGTACCTGGAATACAAATGATCTTTACACCTTGTTTGCTTAACTTTAGTCCACCATTAAAAGAGCCATCTCCTCCTATGACAATAAGGCCTTCAATCCCAAAATCTTTTAATACTTTAGCAGCTTTCTTTTGACCTGCTTCCGTTTTAAAGTATTCTGATCGTGAAGATCTTAAAATTGTCCCGCCCTTTTGAATAATGTCTGCTACAGAATAAATATTTAAAGGCTCGATATCCTGTTCTAGCAAACCTTGATATCCCCTTCGTATTCCAAAAACTTCGACTTTATTATATATGGCTGTTCGCACGATTGCTCGAATAGCGGCATTCATACCAGGTGCATCTCCACCACTGGTTAATACTCCAATTCTTTTCATTTTCGCATCTCCTCATTCTCTCCATAGACTTTTATATTATTATCGCCAAATGTAGTAGACAACTCATGTATAAGCTTTTGATTTATATTTACCCATAAGTTCTTATTTGACTTAAATTTTTTATTTGTATTTTGAATAGATAAAACAACAGGTGTTTCTCCAGGATGTTGGACCAAGATACTTTTTACTCTATCTATAATAGGATTTGTCATTTCAGGAATTCTAATCTCTACGCTATTTTTTCCATTAGAACTCTTATTATCATTAAATTTTGACAATTCCATTATTGTCTCACAAATAATACTTGAACTTTGTTCTTCATTAATATTGATTCTTCCCTTTATAAGCACAGTACTATCTATATTGGCAAGTTGACTATACTTTTCGTAAATATTAGGAAATACTACTATATCTATACTTCCATATAAATCCTCTAAAGTCAAGAAGCACATCATCGTATTCTTTTTCGTCAACATATTTTTTTTCTGTGTAACAATGCCTCCTACTGTCACCGTACTTCCATCCTTGATTCCAATCTCTTTTAACTCTTCCTGATTGTCAATCATGCTGCTGTCTAAAGACACTTTGTTTACAAGGAGCTTTTCGTATTTTTTCAAAGGATGACCCGTTATATATATACCTAATACTTCCTTCTCCATTGCTAATTTCATATCTTCTTCAAACTCTTCGATATCAGGTAAATATTCTTGCAAAATACTGCTTTCCTGCATATTTTGAAAAAGAGATATCTGACCTTCTATTCTGTGTTTTTTATCCTCATTTATATTATCAATAATTTTTTCATATACATTCATAAGTTGTGAACGATGCGCTTTTAATGAATCAAAAGCTCCGCACTTAATCAAACTCTCTACAGCTCGTTTATTTAAAACTTTCCCATCATTCTTCTTGTAAAAATCAGTAAAAGAAGTATACGCTTTCTCTTCTCTGTTCGCAATAATAGACTGTATTGCATTTTCTCCAACATTTTTGACTGCAGCCAAACCAAAACGAATCTTGTCTCCTACTACTGTAAACTTTACATAACTTTCATTTACATCCGGAGGTAGTACATTGATGGACATATTTTTACAATTCATAATGTATTGAGCTACCTTTTTGTCATTGCCCATCACACTTGTCAAAAGGGCCGCCATAAATTCTACGGGGTAATATTTTTTAAGCCAAGCCGTTTGATAAGCAATTACTGCATATGCTGCTGCATGCGATTTGTTAAAAGCATAATTAGCGAAGTCAATCATCTGATCGTAAATCTTATTTGCCTGTTCTTCCTTTACTCCACGTCTTAAAGCACCTTCTACAGTAATGTTTCCAGAATCATCTAATTCTCCATGTATGAAAACTTGTCTTTCTGCTTCCATAACGTCCATTTTTTTCTTAGACATAGCCCTGCGAACAAGGTCGCTACGAGCCATAGAGTATCCAGCTACATCTCTTACAATTTTCAATATGGATAGGTAACTCCTTGATATTATCTCCGAGTTTTCCCCCCATTCACACCGGACATGAGACTTTCGTTCTCATCCGGCGTTCCATCGAATTAAATAAGTTTGAATAATTAGCGTTTAGTATACATCAGGATTTATAGTTCTTTATTCTTATTTTAGTTAGGCAACTTCTACTTCTTCTAGGTGACAGAGTTTTCTGTATTCATTAACTTTCTTTATTTGGTTTTTGCTAAGCTTAAATATTTCTACATATTTGCTGATTATTTCGTTATCCACTGCATGAATTAGCCTGTGTATTCCTTCCTCAACAATTACGAGGTTTTTAAAGCTATCATCACCTCCCAAGTGTTTGGGTATCTTGTGATGGCAATGGAAGTTGAAAGTTTTAAGGATATTCTTTGTAACTGCGCATTGACCTAGTTGTGCCGAGAATACTGAAATTCTATTATCATTGTATTCTACATTCTCACTTTTGACGAAATTTCGCATCATATCTGAAATTCGGCTTTCTAGCGTGAGTTTAAGGTATTCATGCACCAATTTTCTGCCCTTCTCCGTGTAATTACATGTTTCTTGTTTAAATTGCATAGGAGGTCTGGTTTTAATGTATGATATTGGTATTAATGCATGTCCGCAGTAATATTTTATAGCTTTGCTTTCACCATAGTGTTTCTTGATTACTCTGTTTTGTGTTCCAGTTTTAGTAGCCAAAGGTTCTAGTTGATTTTTCATGTATTTAAGAACGTTGAATTCAATAACATGAAAGCTTTTGCTGACATGAGAGGCACTGTCATAGTAATTGTGGTAGCCGAACACCATTTGGTTTAATCTTCCAATCTCCATATGGGGCTTGGGCGAGTGTTTTATGGCTTTTATTTGTCTTCTGATATTCTTGGTTAGATTGTCAACAGCCTTGTTTGATACTTTGGACTTTATTGTCCATTTTTCTTTTTCTCTACCGCCATTGTATCTTTTTACTCCTTTTCTATGGACTTTCATTTCAAGACCTAGGAAATTTGAGTAGTTTTGTCTGAGGTTGACGATTTTGGATTTGTCTTGGTTGATTTCAAGGCTTAATCTTTCTCGCAACCATTCTGTTACTGCTATTTTGGCTTTGATAGCTGTGTTGTAATCTCTACAGAAGATTTTGAAGTCGTCCGCATATCTTACTATATGCATCTGTTTTAGCTTCGTTTGTTTGAGTGCTCTGTCTTGTGCGTTTTTGCAACTGTATTTATGATGTGTTGGCATTCCACAGAATTGGGAGTCAATCCACCAGTCAAGTTCATTAAGAACTATGTTAGATAGTAATGGACTTAATATTCCACCCTGGGGAGTTCCCTTTTTCTGTATACCTTCTCCTATTACCTCGCATTTGAGCATTTTTGATATTATGCTGATTAGCCGTTTATCTCTAATTCCTAAGCTGTATATTTGTTTTAGCAGCTTGCTATGGTTAACATTGTCGAAGAATCCTTTAAGGTCGATATCAACAACGTAGTGTAATTCTGCTCTTTGCATAAGGTGGTAGCATCTTGCAATAGCGTGTTTAGCACTTCTATTAGGTCTAAATCCGAAGCTGTAGTCATAAAATTTTGCCTCACATATCGGTTCTAAGATTTGTCGTATGCACTGCTGAATGATTCTGTCCTCAATTGTGGGTATACCTAGTGGTCTCATTTTGCCATCGTGTTTTGGTATAAGGATTCGCCGAACAGGTTGAGGCTGGTAGTTTTCCAAGCGTTTTCTGATATAGTTTACAAGCTCCTCCTGTGACCACTTTTTGATGTCTTTAATAGTGTGGGGGTTGCTCCCCTTGGTAGTACTACCCCTGTTTGATTTTATAGTTCTGTAGGCGAGCAGAATGTTTTCTTCATTAACGATTAGCTCGTATAATTTGTAGAAGTTCTCATTCTTTTTTGCTCTATCGTATAGTCTGTCAAACGTTTCTTGAGTCCCATAGTATTCGTTGTATCTGAGTGCATCTTTTTTCTTTGTGTCCTGATTGTTACTCATCAAAGTCACACCCCATCAATATTTTATTGACAGTGGCATTCTCTTAGTCTTACTCGAACCTTTGATATTTACCATTTAATTGTCTTGATAATAACGCTATATTTTGTACTTATTTGATTCCGACTAGAGCCCATCCCTCCACGGCTTGTTATCACCGTTTCTCTGGTACTATGGCTCCACTATCACTTGGATTAAGACAAGTTATAGTTGGTTATAGAACCTTCTTTTCCTTATCAACATTTCATAGGACTCGTTTGTCCTCCTTGTTCCAAGCTTTCCACGTTCCTTCAACTCTAGCTTTACATATACATTCCTTAGGTGCTCCCTTTAAGCCCGTCAGCTTGACAGCGCCTGTAACGCTGTAAGGATTTTCATAAAGCAAACTCTTACTCATCCTCACTGACCCCTCTGCAAAGAGGCTCCGCCATTTCTGGTCGGTTAGAACTCAGGACCCGTACATTCGGGAGTTCGTCAGCATTTATTAATGCATTCTCACCATAGATTGTTTTGTAGCCTCGCGGCTTATAGGTTACATCATACACCTCTGTATAATTTTCCTCAGCTCTGCTAAGTGTCACATCGCTGCCTGTCACAGCCATAGCTTCTCTGTTAGGGTAACTCTCAGCCTGCCTTACCCAGCTTCATACGATTGAATAAACGACTTCTCACGCATGTGGGGGCTATTAGAGAGAGCGTTTCTGGGCGTTACTCCTTCATTCCACTCTTCAAGTTGAAAGTTCTCCACATTTTCTTTTACTCGATTCTTTTCTAGCGGGCGGGCTCTAGCCACTTTTGTACCAACTTTTACTTCAAATCTTTCTTTTTGATGTGTGTCGCTTCTTCGATTATTTTCTCTAGAGTTCTAAAGATTTTATCATTTGGCGAAACGTGTCGCACTAACCTGTTCTTGATAAACCATACACCCATAAGTAACCTTTAAAGTAGATTCTAATATAGGGTGAATGTACTGTATGTTTTCAGAATTCTTTTTGTTTTTAATGTAAGTAGGGATGGAATCCATTGGACCTGGTCTGTATAATGAAATCCCTGCAATAATATCCTCAAAGGAGTCTGGTTTGAGATTCGTCATAAACTTTTGCATTCCTGCACTTTCTAATTGAAAGATGCCTAGGGTATGACCACTAGATATGAGTTCGTATACGTTTTTATCGTCATATTCTAACTCATCAAGGTCAATCTCTATATCTCTATTTTTCCTAATATTCTCTATAGCGTCTCGAATAACCGTTAAAGTTCTCAAACCTAAAAAGTCCATCTTGAGTAATCCTAGTTCCTCTAATAAATTCATGGTGTACTGAGTAGAGATTACTTCATTATTCCTATATAAAGGCACGTATTCTACTAAAGATTTGTTCGAGATTACTACTCCCGCTGCATGGGTAGACGCATGTCTTGAAAGCCCTTCTAAAGACTTTGCAATCTCTATCAAGTTATCAACTTCTTCATCTTCTCCCATCATTTTAGCTAGATTAGGATTGTTTTTGACTGCCTTTTGAATATTCATCCCTATCTCCATAGGGATTTCCTTTGCGACTTTGTCAACCTTCCCATAAGGAATATCTAAAGACCTTCCTACATCTCGAATAGATTGCCTTGCAGCCATCGTTCCAAAGGTAATGATTTGAGCCACATGGTCATGTCCATATTTTTCAATGACATAATCAATGACCTCTTGTCGCCTTTCATAACAAAAATCTATATCAATATCAGGCATGGTCACTCGATCTGGATTTAAAAAGCGCTCAAAGAGCAAGTCGTATTTAATAGGATCTATTGTCGTAATGTCTAGAGAGTAAGCAACTATGCTTCCTGCTGCACTGCCTCGCCCTGGCCCAACCATGATCTGATGGTCCTTCGCGTATTTAATAAAGTCCCAAACAATAAGAAAATAATCATTATAGCCCATCGAGTCAATAACTGACAACTCATATTTCATACGGCCAGTCTGTTCTTCTGTGACTTTATCGTACTTTTTAGCTAATCCTTTATAACAAAGATCACTCAAATATTTCTTAGGGTCCTCTTCTCCTGGTGGAAGCTGAAATTTAGGCAAGTGAGTTGTATTGAAATCTAATTCTGCATTGCACTTTTCAGCAATAATATTGCTATTATCTACAGCTTCTGGCATATCATAAAATAAATCCATCATTTCCTCTCGGGATTTTAAATAAAACTCATCACTTGGAAACTTCATTCGATTGCTATCCGAAACACTGGTTGCCGTTTGGATACACAACAAGATATCGTGATTTTTCGCATCTTCTTTTTTCACGTAGTGAACGTCATTTGTTGCGATTAAAGGCACCTTCGTCTCCCGAGACAAAAGGGTTAGGCCTTGCTTTACCTTCATTTGTTCTGGAATACCATGATCTTGTACTTCTAAATAATAATCCTCGCCGAATATCTCTTTATAGTCTTGAACAAGTTCTCTTGCTTTCTCTAGATTATTCGCCATAATTGCTCTAGGAATATCTCCTGCTAGACAAGAACTTAAAGCAATAATCCCTTGACTATGCTTTTTTAGGTAATCTATATCAATCCTAGGCTTATAGTAAAAGCCCTCTACAAATCCAGTAGATACAATTTTCATCAAATTTTTATATCCTTCTTGATCTTTGGCTAGTAGTACAAGATGACCTGGATTTGAGTCTTGTTTTGAATCCTTATGGTGTAAGGTCCTAGGTGCTGTGTATACTTCACATCCTATTATAGGTTTTATCCCTTCCCTGACACATTGTTTATAGAAATCTACAACGCCAAACATGACCCCGTGATCCGTAATAGCTAAACTGTTCATTCCTAATTTCTTAGCTTGTTTGACTAGGTCTTGTATGCGGCAAAAACCATCTAATAAACTGTATTCTGTATGTACATGTAGATGTGTAAAATTATTCATCCTAAAAATCCCTTTCCAGGCGCCTTAGGCCCTTTACCACGATCAATCTGCTGATTTCACCATTATACCATATTTTATTTTTCTCTTTGAAACAAATCTTTTGTCAATCGTTATCAATCTTCAATTATTATCGCCTTAGGCAATTTTTATTGATCCTAGTATACAAGAAAGATGAGCTCTGAGAGAGGCTCATCTTTCTTATATACTTTATAATGCTCAATTTTTTTGTTCAAGTCCATGGGATCTTGCTAGCGTTTCAATCTTCTTTAATCGGTGATTTATTCCTGATTTGCCTACAGGAGGATCGAGCAATTCGCCTAGTTCTTTTAAGGATGCTTCTTTATAATTTAATCTAAGTTCTGCTACTTCTCTTAGCTTTTGTGGAAGCTTTTGTAAACCTACTTGGTCTCTTATATACTCTATCGCTTCAATTTGTCTGTAAGCTGCTTCTACCGTTTTACTTACATTAGCTGTCTCACAATTTACTAGACGGTTTACATTATTTCGCATTTCCTTCATAATGCGAATATTTTCTATATTTAGAAGGGTTTGATGGGCACCGATAACATTTAATATGGTAATAATTTGCTCAGACTCTTTAATATATACAATGTAATTATTCTTTCTTTTAATGTACTTTGACTTTAAGTCAAATCCATTTATTAAGTCCATTAATTGTCTCGCGTATTCACTATTGTGGCAAGTAAACTCAAGATGATATCCTTTATCCGGATTTGATAAGGATCCCCCTCCTAAAAAAGCGCCTCGAATAGTAGCTCTTCTACATGCTGAATTCTTTTTAAACTTTTCAGGTATAATAAAGTCTAAGCTAATCAAACCTTCATGCCTTTTTAGGATATGTAGATCCAATAGAGCTTGTAATGTTCCTTCTTGATGAGGGACAATCACGGAGTAAATATTTCGATTTTTAAACTGTTTATTTTTAGATACTGCGACTCTTGCGCCAAGCTCGTAGTTGGCTTTTAGTATTTTAAAAGCTCTTCTTGCAATGGCAGCATTTTCTGTGCGGATATAAAAACTGAGTTTATTATTTCCTTGAAAATTAATAGAGCCACACATGCGAAATAAGCTTGACAATTCCACTAAAGCTGCTACGGAATTCTGTATTTCTATGGTACATATTTCATTCTTGGTTTCAGATGAAAAACTCATATTTTTTATCCCTCTTTTGTATTTCTAATTTGCCATATCTTGTTCGTATCTAGCTAAAATTGTCTCTACAATTTTCCTTGCATTATGACGTATATATCCATTTTTTACTTCTATAAAATTGTCTAGTATAAACTCATAAGGACAATCTGTAAATCGAGATAAGTCTACTTTTACCATATCTGAATCCTGTTCTTGATAAGGTCCTAAAAAGCTTTTTTCTACTTTTCCCGTATTGGCAACAATATAGTCAATAATATTCTTGCCTTGTTTTAAATGGGCTTGCAGAGCTTCTACATGGTCATATAAATCGTAGTCTTGAGTTTCTCCTGGCTGTGTCATAATATTTGATATGTAGTATTTCTTTGCTTTTGCTCTAAGCAGTGCCACTTCGATATCTTCTACTAATAAATCGGGAATAATAGAAGTATACAGACTTCCAGGACCCAAAATGATAATATCTGCTTCTTCAATAGCTTTTAGGCAATAAGGTAGTGCACAGACCTTATCAGGATTTGTTTTTACCATTTTGATCTTACTTCCTACCTTTTTTACGGTTTCTGGAATGGCAGACTCTCCATTGACGATTTCCCCATTTACCAACTCTGCAGTTAATGTAATATCATCAAGGGTTACAGGCAAGACGGTACCTTTTACCGCCATGACATCGCTGACATTTTTTATGGCTTCTGCAAAATTATCGCTAATGGCATTCATGGCTGCAATAAACAAATTCCCAAAGCTTTGACCATTAAGCCTTCCCTCTGTAAATCTATGATTTAATAACTTTTGCATAATAGATTCATCATCTGCTAAGGCTAAAATACAACTTCTAATATCCCCCGGTGGAAGCATGCCCAAATCTTCTCTTAAAACTCCTGAGCCTCCGCCATCATCGGCTACTGTTACAATAGCTGTGATATTTTCCGTATAATGTTTTATACCTCGAAGTAGGACAGATACTCCTGTTCCTCCTCCTAAAATAACAATTTTGGGTTGATTATATCGATTCATTTAATTCTCTCCTAAATATTTGTATACATCCCTATGGTCTATAATTGCCCATTGACCTTCCTTGTTTAGCAATTCTGTCAGCACATTTGCTATGGTTACAGAACGATGTTGGCCACCAGTACAGCCAATTGCAATGATCAGCTGGGTCTTACCTTCTTCTATATAATAAGGAATCAAGAATTTTAGCAAGTCAAAGGTTTTGTCAATAAACGTTTGGGTTACCTTATACTTTAATACATATTCTTGAACCTCTTTATCATTACCCGTCAATCTTCTAAGCTCTTCTACATAAAAGGGATTAGGCAAGAACCGAACATCAAAAACCAAATCAGCATCAAGAGGTATTCCGTGTTTAAACCCAAAAGACACCATATTGATGAGAAGCCCTTTTCGTTCATTTTCTTTTGCAAAAATCTTACCTACCTCTGCTTTTAATTCTTTTACATTTAAATCTGAAGTATCTATAATATAATCTGCCTTTTTCTTAATTTCTGCAAGTTTTTCTCTTTCTAGGGAAAGACCTACCAAAGTTCGATCTTCAGAAGCTAAGGGATGCTTTCTTCTGGTAGCTTTAAATCTTTGTATTAAGACTTCATCAGAAGCATCTAAAAACAACAACTCAAATTCAAACTTTCGATCCTTCATTTGCTCTAATACATTTTCTAATTCATCAAAGAAAACGCCTCCTCTGCTATCCACAACTAACGCCACTTTATCGATATTTGTATCCGATCGTCCGCATAATTCAGCAATTGTCGGAATTAATTCTGGGGGTAAATTGTCTACGCAGAAATACCCCCAATCTTCGAAAGCTTTAAGTGTATTACTTCTGCCCGCCCCAGATAATCCAGTAATGATAACCAAACGCATGTTTATTCCTCCCTTACATTAATAATATTCTCAATAGGTATGGATGCATATTCTATAGATTCTAATCCTTGGTCAACCCTTCCAATACTATCTAAGTCATGGGAATCGCTATTGACTGCAAATTTCACATTATACTTTTGTGCAATTTTAATATCTTCTCTTGTCAAATGTCCATGATGAGCGTTGATTTCAAGTACGATCTTCTTTTCAGCTGCTTTTTTTGCTATTTTATCGATGTCAACTGGAACTTTTGCTCCTGGATGAGTGATCATAAAAATCGAATGTCGATCCATGGCCTTAATTAAAGCTTCCGTGTTGATTTCTGTTGCTTTTTTCTTTAACCCAGGAAATACCTTTGCTAAGCCATTTAACAAATAAAAATTAAAAAAGTCTCCTATGCTATGAGGAATAATTCCATAATGATATCCTACATATATGACATCGTAGAGATGTATTTCATCATCTTTGACATCAATATCTCCATTTAGACCTACGATATTCGCTTCTACCCCTAGGAGAATTTCAATATTAGGATACTTTCTTCTCATGTCGTTTACTATATTTCTCATTTCAATCCAATGAGCCCTTTTTACTCCATACAAAAAATGACCGCTTCCATGATCAGAGATGACGATTTTCTCTAAACCCTTTTCTATGGCTTTTTTAATATTATCCTCAATAGTCGCCTTGCCATGGCTATAAGTAGTATGAGTGTGTAAATCCCCAGTTAATTTCATTTTATCAACCCTTATCTCAAATATTATTCTATTATATAATATTTACTCCAAAGTTCATAATATTACACGAAGTTTTGATCACGTTGATAAGGTATAAACAAATATGGGACTGGCGTCGCAATAAATATGGAATAATAAACAAGAAACAATTTTGAATACTAAGCACATAATACATATTCGTATTGTTCATAGAAGATTTTGTATTGGGTTTCGCATTTAGCTTTTTTCGTCCAAGCTACTACGCTTTTACATACAACTTAGAACATATAGCTTATAACATAGTTCCTATCGTTCTAATTCAATTCCTTGCTGAATAAATTAATATAGAGCAAGGAGGTAGCTATGTTTAAGAAAATTTTACGAGTACTCTCATATATCTTAATAATTGCATATATTCTTACAGCACCTTACTATTTAAATAGTGTATTTACAGATAAGTATTTAGTCAAAGATGATAAGGTACAATGGTCTGGTGTTATAACTATGTGGGATATTCCTCGGCTTACTATAAATGGTAGTGAATTTGGGTGGATTAAAGGTAGAATCGACGAGTATCAAAAGTTCAACCCTAATATACATATCGAACTTCGAGAACTTCATTATGATGACAATAAAGAAATTGCTTTTAAGGCTGCTCTCAGCGAAGATTTTCCTGATATTATGCCTCTATTTATTGAAAATGAAGTACTCCCTTTAGACCATGTAATGCCTGTCAATTTATTAGATGACGATGATCAATTAATCAGTATAAAAGATTCGCTAATTTCTACTGTATATAAAGACGAAAAAATTTGGGGGATTCCTGTCTATTACTCCACCAATGTGTTAATAATAAATAAAGAGCTCGTTGATTCTATAGGAGTAAAATTGCCAAAGGATACAAATTACGATACATTCCTTTCTTTTCTAAAGGAAATTGAAGAAAAAGAGACTTCTGACGAAATTGCTCCTTTTGATTTTTACATAGGTGAGGAGACAAACTCAATAATGCCCTTTTTTTTTAGCGATGGAGCGAATATCTTTTCTACAAACGAAGGTGGTAACGTAAACTTTTATAGCAATGAAGTAATCAGTGGTTTAGAAAAATTAAGGAGAATCAGTGAGAATTTGTCTACTTTACCTGATGATTACGGAAATAGAAGCAAAGTTCAAGCAACAACAGATTTTTATAACGGCAAAACTGCCGTATTAGCGGGAAGCTTAACGGATGTAAATGGACTAATACGAAAAAACAATCAGGATAGAGGCTTTGAATTTGAACTCTTGCAGTATCCAAAAGGTCAATCCGAAACTCCCGTTTATTTTACCGAAGATGTAGGTGCATACGCCATTATGGATACGAATAGCAATGAAAAAAAAGAAGCACTCTATGATTTTATGAAGTTTTTATTATCAAAAGACTCTCAGATGAGTTTGGAAAGTATTGGCAGGCTACCTTCTTGTGAGGGATACGACTATAATTTTGAAGCACATACTCATTTAAATACATTAAATGATTCTACTTTCCTTGAAACAATGCCCTTTTACCTTGATCGAAGTCAAGTATACCATACCATCAATGATGAACTTAAAAAAATGTTTAAAGACAATCAGCCCGTTACGGAGACCTTATACAATATCCAAAAAAGTACAAATATGTCATTCATAGAAAAAAGGTAAGCTTGATAAAATTAATATTAATTTGTATAATAATAAATTAGGTAACAAATTATTCTTACCCTGCATTGGAGGCAAACATGATTAAATATATTCTCTCAAAACTAGAAACTTTTTTGGATAAAAAATCCTTATTAATAAATGAACCCATGAAAAATCACACTTCATTTAAAGTAGGTGGACCTGTTGATCTTATGATTCTTCCTAAGACGGAAGATGAGGTTGTGAATGTCTTAAAACTTTTAGCGAGTCAACCTGTTCCCTTTTATATTATGGGCAATGGCTCTAATTTATTGGTGTCTGATAGGGGTTTTTCTGGTGTGGTAATTAAATTATACGACAATTATAATGATTTCTCCGTAAATGAAGATATTATTACTGCTAAATCAGGTATTTTACTAAGTAAACTGGCTAAAGTGTCACTAAACCACAATTTAGGTGGATTCGAATTTGCATCAGGTATACCAGGTACACTAGGTGGAGCAGTGACAATGAACGCTGGAGCCTATGGTGGTGAGATGAAAGATGTACTTATTAGCGCTCACGTAGTTGACAGACAAGGAAACATTTCTGAAATAGTCAATGGTCATTTAGAACTAGGCTATCGCACTAGCTCCATACAAAAGAAAGACCTAATCGTTTTATCTGCAAAATTACAGCTTAAAAAAGCGCCTTATGACGACATCAAAGACAAGATGAATGAATTAGATTATAAAAGAAAAGACAAACAACCACTAGAATGGCCTAGCGCAGGAAGCACTTTTAAAAGGCCAGAGGGTCATTTTGCGGGAAAACTAATACAAGACTGTGGACTTAGAGGCTACTCTATAGGCGGTGCGCAAATTTCTGAAAAGCATTGTGGTTTTGTTATTAATAAAGGCGGCGCTACTGCCAGCGATATTTTTAATTTAATCCGTCATGTGCAAGAGACAGTATATGAAAAGTTTGGT
>ENA-UOOM01000683-UOOM01000683.1-fermentation-metagenome-genome-assembly--contig:-NODE-683-length-36714-cov-4.401729_pt1 | contig 36714 bp, 41 predicted proteins | sample MGYA00245781_ERZ724031 | MGnify/ENA primary metagenome ERZ724031 (study PRJEB28704, sample SAMN03018317) | fermentation metagenome | biome: anthropogenic terrestrial biome; feature: soil; material... | reverse complement strand
CCCCTTGTTTTTTAATTCGCCAAGCGGATAGTAAGGAACCAGCTCTTTGATAATTCTTTCTTGCGCTTCCAAAGGACTCATATGCCAGTTGGTGGGGCACGGAGAAAGAACTTCTACCATAGAATGGCCGATGCCGTCGATTTGTGCCTGCAAAGCTTTTTTGATATAACCTTTTGTTTTGTTGATTTCGGCGGGACTAAACAGTGCGCCGCGGGCAACATAAGCGGTATCAAAGCTTGTAGCGATCATTTCGGGCATTTTGATGGGCAGACCGCTCAATTCAACATTACGTCCGTGTACGGAGGTGGAGGTCTTTTGACCCGGCATGGTTGTCCAAGCCATTTGTCCGCCTGTCATACCAAAGTTACTGTTATTGATGGTAACAACGGTGAATTTTTCATTTCTGTATGCAGCATTCATCGTTTCTGCAAAACCGATATTGTAAGCATCGCCGTCGCCTTGATAAGAAACAACCAGTGTATCGGGTTTTAATCTTTTGATAGCGGTCATCGATGCGCCATTACGGCCGTGTGCGCCTGTGAAAATATCAACATCTAAGCTGTTATCCAACAAAGATGCACATCCTACGGGTTTACCGAAGATAATGTTGTCGTTATAGCCGAGTTCTTCAACACATTCCATAATCAATCTTACAACAATACCGTGACCGCAACCGGGACAAAAAGGCACTTGTCGTAAAATTTTTTCGGGGACTTTTTTTGCAACTGCCATAATTAGAATACCTCCTTAACTTCGCCAGCTTTAATTGCTTCGAATTTTTTGAGGACATCTACAGTCTTGGGAACTCCAGGAGGGGAAGTGATGGTGTAGCACGGCACTTCGCCAAATCCTTTTTTCTTAGCAAACAAAGCAACGTCTTCAATCATCTGACCTTCGTCAGCGGTTTCAATTGTGATAAAAGCTTTTACGTCTTTGTTAATTGCATCAAATGCCTTTTGCGGGAACGGCCAGAGCGAAATAGCTCTAACAACTCCCAATTTTTCGCCTTTTTTCCTGGCTTCATCTACGATACCCAGTGCGACACGTCCGGGAATGCCATAAGCAAAGAATACATATTCTGCATCTTCAGTGCCTACCGCTTCCCATCTTTGTTCATTTTCTGTAATATCAGCGCGAAGCTTATTTCTTCTTTGAGCGCGTTGATAAAGATCCATGGTCATCTGAGATTCTTGTTTGTGCGTGTGTTTGCCATCAAATGCCCAGTCATAATACGGAACTTCTTTGTAATCCGGATAGTCGCAGTCTTCCATCATCTGGCCAAGTGCGCCTTCGGTCAGAATTACAACAACGTTTCTGTATTTTTCGGACAAGTCAAATGCCAGATACACCAGATCTACAGCTTCTTGCACTGAAGAAGGAGAGAGAACGATGTTTCTGTAGTCGCCGTTTCCGCCGCCTCTTGTTTCACGCAAGTAGTCGGTTTGACCGGATTGCAGCGAGCCGAGACCGTCACCGTAACGACATACTGAGATCATTACGCAGGGATAGTCTGCTGCTTGCATGTAGCTGACACCTTCTTGTTTCAGCGAAATGCCGAGACCTGAAGATGCTGTGAGTACTCTTGCTCCTACGGATGCTGCGCCATAAACCATGTACATAGCGCCGAGTTCACTTTCTGCTTGAATAAATTGTCTGCCGGCTTCTTGAGCACGCCATGACATGTATTCCATGATTTCTGTTGATGGTGTAATCGGATAACCTGCATACATATGCATACCCGCTCTAATAGCGGCTTCAGCCATAGCGATATTGCCTTTTACCATATCTCCCATAGATAGTACCTCCTTTATTCCGGTTTCGTTATTTCAAATACGCCGTCGGGACAAGTTGTATAGCACATTCCGCATGCGATACACTTGTCGTCGTCGATCACCGCATATTTGAAACCGGAAGAATTGAAATCAGCCGAAAAGCTGATCGCTTGCACGGGACAATGTTTAATACAATATCCGCATTGCTTGCATTTGTCTTGGCTAACAATAACTTTGCTCATGTAGTATCCTCCGTTTCTTATCCACGTTATTTATATAAAAGATTTATAAATGGTGGTCAACATAAAAAAATGGCAGGTCTTGTAACGTTGCATGAATATAACAATTCAGTATACTCTATGGTTATTTTAACACACTTATAAATAATTGCAACACAGAAGTTGTTTTTTTGATAATTATTTAACAGAAATATCAGTGCAATCTTAGGGCAATCTTAACGATATAATGTGCAATTTATTTAAATCTATTATATAATATATTCGTATACTTTATCAAGTCAAAATTGCAGCATTTTTTAAAGGAGAAAAGAATGGTTCAACAAAGAAATAAAGCCTATACCTATCGTTGGATTGTGTTCGGCGTATTGTTGCTGACATACTTTTTTGTGTTTTTTCATCGACTGTCGCCAGCTGTGGTGAAAGTGAATTTGGAGCAGGCCTTTGGCATGACGGCGATGCAATATTCAAACTTAACCGCAGTTTATTTTTATCCCTATGCCATTATGCAAATACCCAGCGGAATACTGGCTGACACCCTGGGGGCACGAAAAACGGGGGTTATCGGCTGTTTAACCATGGCGATAGGCTCCATATTGTTTGGTCTGGCGCCGAGTTTTTCGATGCTGATGTTGGGGCGCATGCTCGTTGGCCTAGGCGCCAGCGTCATCTTTTTATCGATATTGAAGGTGCAGTCTGTTTGGTTTTCGGAAAACGAGTTCGGAACGCTCACAGGCATGACCACCTTTGCGGGAAACTTCGGAGGCGCTGTGGCGCAAGGACCTCTGGCGTTTATGGTGGGTTTGCTCACCTGGAGAATGTCGTTTATTGCCATCGGTGTTTTTTCGGCAGTGCTGGCGGTTGCGATTTTTGTTTTGGTGCGCAACAAGCCTGAGGACAAGGGATTTGAACCCATTGTGGTGCATCGCACCGAAACACAAGAGGCAAAGGTGGGGATTTGGTCGACGTCGAAAGAGATGATCGTCTGTAAATATATGTGGCCGATTATTATTATCAACTTCTTGGGGATGGGTGTGAGCTTTACCATTACGGCTTGGGCGCTGCCCTATTTGACGGACGTGTATGGGCTGAGTGTGGGGCAGGCAGGAACCATCATGTTCTTCTATCCTTTGGGGGCTGCTGTGGGGTGCATTGTCACAGGTGCGGTGACGGATAAGATTAAGATGAGAAAAATTCCTTCCATTCTAATGTCCGTGGGTGTGGTAATCTGCCTGGGATTAATTGCCTTTGTCAACAACGGCAAGCCGCCGCTGCCCTTGCTGACCGTGTGCCTGATTTTGTTGTCGATTTTCTTGACTTATTCGGTGTTGTTTTACAGTATTTCAAAAGAAATCAATCATCCCAAATTTTCCGGCATTGCCACGTCGGTGCCCAATGTGGCGGTTTTTGCCGGCGCAGCGGTTTTGCCGCTGGTATTTGGCGGAGTAATCAGCAAATATCAGCCGATTTTGGGCAACCAAGGCGCCTATCAAAAGATGTTTTTGGGATTTTTTGTCGTAGCGGTGATTTGTACGATTTTGACATTTTTCCTTTTTGAAACGAATTGTCGAAACAGATATTACGCCATGCGAGACGGCACTTATCAAAAGAAAGTGTTTTCACTGAAATAAACAAATAAAAAAGACTCCCTTGGGAGTCTTTTTTATTGCGGATATTGGGTGTTTTGGTCGGAAAGATGTTTGAGTATATTCAGATACTCCTCGCTCGCTTTTTTGGCGGCGTCAAGATCCATATCTGTATAATTGCCGCATTCTACGGCACTGGCGCCGGGAATAGGCCCGTTGTGTTGAGCGATAAAGGCAAAGGTATCTGTCAGAATCGATTGCAGATCCAAGGGGGAACGATTGCCTTTTAAAATCAAATAAAACCCTGTTCTGCAGCCCATGGGGCCAAAATAGATCACTTCATCGGAAAGAGAAGAGTTGCGAAGGAACGTGGCGCCCAAATGCTCCATGGCGTGCATGGCTGCAGAAGAGAGAACATCCGGGGTGTTGGGTTTAACCAGCCTCAAGTCATAGGTAGTAATCGGCGTATCGTTGACATCATCAACGCGCGAGATATAGACGCCCGGGTACAACAGGGTATGATCGATGCGAAAACTTTCTATTTTATTCATCGGGAAAACTCCTTTATATTGATTAAAAAAAAACACATATTTAAAGCATATCGGTTATTTCGTTGAGTTTAAATGCAGGCGCGCGGTGTATTTCAGCAAATATTTTGCGGAGATGCCAATGGCGGTTCCCGTGAGGATGGCAATGGCGATGAGGTAGGGAATCAGGGACAATACACCCGTGGTTCCCAGGACAAAAACAGCCACTGCAACCTGTGCCAAATTGTGAAAAACAGCACCTGCAATGCTGATGCCTATGATGGAAAAATGATTTTTCCATATCCTTAAAAGAAGGTACATCACCAGCAGACTGACAAGTCCGCCGCTTAAAGAATAAATCAGCGTAGTGAGATTGGTAAACATAAAGGCCGCAAGGCTCGTGCGTAAAAAGACAACGAAAAAAGCGGATTTAAAATCAAACAAATAAAGCGCCATGAGCGTGGCAACATTGGCAAGACCCAGTTTGGCGCCGGGAATGGCAATGACGGGAATAAAGGTTTCTATGTAGCTTAAAATCAAAGCAAAGGTGATGAGTACAGCAATGAACGTCAGCTGTTTTGTTTTCATTGTTCGGCGGCCTCTTCAATGGAGATAATCAGACGATGGGGGAGGCAAACAATGACATCGCCTATATTTTTGGCTGATTTCGTGTGTACACAAATTTTATCGGGGCAGTCGGCGTCGGTAACACGAACGGTTTGGTTTGAGATTTGCATGATGTTGTGCCCGAATTCGGAGACGATATCGTATCTTGGAACATCTGTCGACAAATCAAAGGTTTGTGTGACAACGCCGTCGATGGTGATGACGACAACTTTGTCGTTTTCAGGACGCTGTTGGGTGTTGATAACAAATAGGATCATAGCAATAACAGCCGCTGTAAGGAGTAGAATTCTGTCACCTTTTTTCATATTGAATATACCTCATAGGAAATATAACACAAACAAAAATGAAAGGCAATCAAATAGCACAGGATGTGTATCCTGTGCTAAGATGAGCAAATTATCAGAGGTTATAACAATGATTTAGCGGGCCGCTGCCCTGTCCCAGATTGAGGCCTGCACGCAGTGCGCCGGTGATGTAAGCTTTTGCATTTTCGATGCTGTGGACAATGTTGTAGCCCAGGGCAAGGTTGGAGGCGATGGCAGAAGATAGAGTGCATCCCGTGCCGTGGGTATTTGGGTTATCGATGCGCTCACCGCTAAACCAGTGAACGTTTTGTTCATGAAAAAGCAGATCGTCGGCATCGTCTGCAAGGTGACCGCCTTTGATGAGAATGGCGCCGGGAAAAAAGCCTGCAATGGCTTTTGCCGCACGAATCATATCTTCTTTGTTTTGGATGGCAAAACCGCAAAGGCATTCTGCCTCGGCAAGGTTTGGCGTAATGATATCGGCCAGGGGCATGAGCTTTGAAGTCAGCGCGCTTAGGGCGTTATCGTCAAGGAGCTTGCTGCCGCTGGTTGCCACCATCACGGGGTCTAAAACGATATTTTTTGCATTGTATTGCAACAGTTTTTCCGCAATGATCAAAATGGCCTCTTCGGAGGACACCATGCCGATTTTGATGGCATCGGGGATAATATCTTCAAACACGGCATCAAATTGTTGCCCGATAAAGACAGGTGTCACATTTGCCACTGCGCGCACACCGGTGGTGTTTTGTGCGGTGAGTGCGGTGATGATGCTCATGGCATAAAGCTTGTGTGCGGTGATGGTTTTGATATCTGCCTGAATGCCTGCACCGCCGCTGCAGTCGGATCCGGCAATGGTTAAAACGGTTTTCATTTCACGTCCTCCGCCACCACCTGTTTTGCCAAACTGAGGAGATTTTGTGTTGCCTTGAGAATGTCGGTCTTGGCAAAAATAGCGGAAATCACAGAAATGCCATAGATGCCGCTGCCTTTGAGTTCTAAGGCGTTGGTTTCATTGATGCCACCGATTGCCACGACGGGAATAGAGACCGCTTGGCAGATTTCTTTCAGCCGTTCAAAGGAAACCACGGTGGCTTCTTCTTTAGTGGAGGTGGCAAACATGGCGCCCACGCCCAAATAGTCGGCGCCGTTTTTTTCGGCTTCAATGGCTTGTTGAACTGTTTGTGCGGATACGCCGAGGATCTTATTCGGTCCTATTTTTTCGCGGACGTTTTGAGAATACATATCGGTTTGACCCACATGCACACCGTCGGCATTACATGCCAGGGCCACATCCACATTGTCGTTGATGACCAAAGGGATTTGAAAATCATCCGTAAGCGTTTTGATCTCCTTTGCAAGCTGCAAAAAAGCATCGTCGTCTAAGTGTTTTTCGCGCAATTGCAAAAATGTCGCACCTCCGCGCAGTGCAAGTTCCACCCTGCTGTGCAGTGTGTTGCCGTTTAGCCAAGTTTGGTCGGTGATGGCATAGAGCAGTAAAGATTTTTTATCGAAGTTCAATTCGTACACCTCTTTTCAAAATAGTTTCATTCATATTGCTGATGGCATCGATGAGAAATGTGCGGTACGTGGATGTGCCGCCGTCGAATTGCAGCATTTTTTCGTGGGCGATTTCTCCGCTAAGACCCATGGTGGCCACGCCGGCTGCAACGGCGGTGAGGATATTGGCGGGATTTGCGCCAATGAAGCCGCCGAGAATGCCAGAGAGCATGCAGCCGCTGCCGGTGATTTTAGACATGAGCGGATGGCCGTTGCGAATGATGTAGGCTTGGTTGTCATCGGCAACGATGTCAATGGCACCGGTAATGGCAACTATGGCATGATAGCGCTTGCTGACTTCTTGGGCCAGGGCAACATATTGATCGATATTGTCTTCGTGAATGGAGTCTTTGATATCGGCATCGACGCCCTGTGTGGAGGCATCTTGCCTTAGGAGAGTTTTAATCTCGGAACTGTTGCCGCGAATGACGCTGAATCGAACGTTGTTGAGCAAGTCAAATGCTGTTTGCGTGCGAAAGGCAGAAGCACCGACGCCCACCGGGTCTAAAACCACTGGATGAGACAAGGCGTTGGCCTGTTTGCCTGCCAGCAGCATAGAGGGAACGGTGCGTTTGCTCAGCGTGCCGATATTGATGACCAACGACGTGCAAATGGACGTGATTTCTTCGACTTCGCCGCTGTCGTCAGCCATAATGGGCGAAGCGCCGCAGGCTAAGACGGCATTGGCCACATCAACCACGGTGACATAATTGGTGATGCAGTGCACCAAGGGGCGCACTTGCCGCAAATTTTCAAAAATTTCTTTGAACATGTTTTCCTCCCAAAGCCGTATCATACGAAAAGTGTTTTGTTGCAGGGGATATTTTTTAAAAGAAAAAAGTATGTTATTGAAACATACCTTTTATTATATGTCGCATTTCTGCGCGGCATCTCCCTACGTTGGCATTACCCAAATCAGGTTCAAAGGGTATCAGTTTCAAACTCACTCTCAGCTTATCTCATAAGCTCCCCGATATTTATTCAGCTTTCTTTATAATAAGTAGCACAAGGCCTGCAAATTGTCAATAAAAATCTGCCCTGAGCAGGCAAGTTGCCGCCGCGAAAAATATAATTTACATGATTGAAAATGGCAATCAGAGCAAGCAGGCGTGTCATTGACAATTTACTTGTGTGCATTATAATAAATCTACCAAATATCATTGGTTATAAAAAGTATGGCTCTTTTTGGAGAATGAAATTGAAAAGAAAATGGATTTTGCCGGCGTTGTTTTTTTTGGTTTTGTTTCAGTGGGCATGCACCACAGATTTCAGTAAAGACAACCCGACGCTGACAAAAAATGCCCTGGGCATGAATACACTCATACAAATCAGTATATACGATGAAGAAATTGATGAACAAATCCTTGATGAAGCCTTTGATTATGCCTTGGAATTGGAAAATCGACTGAGCCGATATGTGCCCGACAGCGATATTGCAAAAATCAACGGTTCGGCGGGGGTGGGCTATGTGCAGGTGCAGGCAGAGACCGTGGATTTAATCGAAAAGTGCATGGATTATTCTGAGCAAACAGAGGGCGCCTTTGATATTACACTGGGGGCACTGACGGATTTGTGGGGCATAGCAGTGGGCAAAAATCATATTGCAACCCAAGAGGAGATAGACGAAGCACTGCGCCATGTGGGGTATGAAAATATCTTAATCAACAGAGACGACAATGCGATTATGCTTGCAAAGCAAGGGGTTATTTTGGATTTGGGAGCAGTGGGCAAGGGATATATCAGTGAAAAAGTGAGAGAATTTTTGCTGGAAAAAGGGGTCGAACGTGCAATCATCAATTTTGGCGGAAACATTGTGCTGATCGGAAAAAACAAAAATGACAAGCCCTTTCGTGTGGGCATACAAGAGCCGTTTAACGATCGGGGAGAGTATTTGGCGGTGGTGAGCAGCGAAAAAACGGCGTTGGTGTCTTCAGGCAGCTATGAGAGAAATTTCAGAGGTGATGACGGTACGCTCTATCACCATATCATGAATCCTTTTGACGGAAGACCTGTGCAAAACGGCTTGAGTCAGGTAACGATTGTCTGTGATGATGCAACCAGAGCGGATATTTTGTCGACTGCTGTTTTTGTCATGGGTGTGGAGAGGGGTTTGGCCTATATTGAGCAGTTAGATGACGTGCAAGCCGTATTGGTCACCGATGAAAAAAAGGTGATTGTCACCGACGGATTAAAAGACAATTTGGAGCTGTTGAAAAAATAATCTCATTATTTTGAATCTTTGAAAATTTTTTCTTGTTTATTTAAGGCAACTGTGTTATATTGTTTAGAAAATATATGGAGAGACATATGAAAATAGGCTTTATCGGGTGCGGAAATCTTGCGCTTTCTGTGATTGAAGGGATGATCAAATACCATGCAGCAGAGAGCCAAGATATTTATTTTTACAGCGCCGACTGCGAAGATACAAAAAAGAATATTGTTGATAAATATCACATTCAATCCATGGACAGCAATGCAAAGGTGGTAGAGCAGTGCCAAATTATTTTTTTGGCAATCAAACCCAATGTGCTTTTATCCGTGCTCGACGAGATAAAAGAATGCAACTTGCAGGAAAAGATTTTTATCAGCGTTGTTGCGGGCATGGTGGTATCCGAAATCAAAAAACATTTAAATCACGACAAAGTGCTGCGCATGATGCCTAATATTTTGGGATCCGTGGGCGAAGGCATGTTTGTTTTTGCACAGGATACAGCACTTGCTTGCGAGCTGGAACAGGCAGAAGAATTGCTTCAAAAGATTGGCAAAACCTTGCAAATCGATGAAAAGCAATTGGCGGCCGTTACGGCTATTAGCGGTTCAGCCCCCGCCTATGTGTTTATGTTTATCGAGGCATTGGCGCAAGGAGGCATCCGCGAGGGCATTGCACAACAGGCGGCTTATGACATTGCGGTACAGGTGGTTTTGGGTTCGGCAAAAATGGCGGCTGAAAGTGATAAACATCCTGCTCAATTGCGCGACATGGTATGCTCACCTGCGGGAACAACCATTGAAGCCGTGGCTTCGCTGCAGCAAGACGGATTTTCGCATGCGGTGATGAATGCAGTGAAAAAATGTGCAAACAAAGCATAGCAAACAGAGTATAAATTAAAGTATTTGCAGAAATAATTTATAAATAAAAATTTTTGGGAGGAAAAGAGACATGGACAATACGTTTCGAATGATCAATGACCATGCGGTTGGCGAATTATCGGCAGACATCATTTTCAAAATCGCGGCTTTGGCAAGAAAGGCCAATGAGGAATATGGCAGCGATCAAGTCTATAACGCATCCATCGGTGCACTGACGGACGATGATGGCAAGTTATTGATTAACAACACCTACTATGAAGTGCTAAAGAGCTTACCCAATGTGTATTTTGCGGACTATGCGCCGATGACAGGGGAGCCTGAGTTTTTGGATGCCTCCATCAAAGCGTGTTTTAGGGATGTTGAAGTGGAGGGCTACAAGGAGGCAGTTGCCGTTATGGGCGGAACCGCTGCAATCAAACATGTATTTTGGAATTATGGCGACGACGGTGACGAAATTTTGGTTACCGATTGGAACTGGACGCCCTATAATCAAATTGCTTACGAAAACAAGAGAGTAATGCGCTCTTTTAATATGTTTACACCGGATAATAAATTTGATGTTGCTGCGATGGAAGAGTCCATTGAAACATTGATGAAGAAACAAAAAAGCGTTATTGTCGTATTGAATTTTCCTGCACACAATCCCACAGGTTACACGCCGACGAAAGAGGAAGCGCAAGATATGTTTGATGCGGTGGCAAAGTTGGGTGAAAAACACAAAGACAAAAAAATCATTCTGCTGTTTGACGTTGCTTACATGGATTTTGCGGGAGAGCGCGGAAGAGACTTTATCAGGGCCTACAAGCCGATGCCCAACAATGTGCTTTCGTTGTTTTCATACAGCTTGTCAAAGACAGCAACGGCATACGGGCTTCGTACGGCATCGCTGATCTCCCTTTCCAGCTCGGCGGATTTGGCAATGGAGGCAAAGGCAGCCGTTACCTTTTCGACGCGCGGCACCTACACCGGATGTGTGCGTTCGGCACAGTTGGCTTTTGCAAAGGTCGTTAATGATCCTGCGTTGCGTGAGCAGTTTGAAAAAGAAAGAGAAGGACACGTTGCGCTGGTTGCAAAGAGAGCGGCGGCGTTTTTGCAGGAGGCAGATAAGGTGGGACTGAAACACAGCCCTTATCAAAGCGGATTTTTTATCAGCATTCCCTGCGAAGAAAGCAACAAAATCACCGAAGAGTTGTTTGAAAAGAAAACTTTTGTTGCACCAATGCCTAAAGGGTTGCGTTTGGCAATTTGCTCCATGGCAGAATGGAAATGCGCAAAGCTCCCGGCGATTTTGGCAGATTATGTAAAATAAAAAAATGATTATAAAAAAGGCGCATAGCGCCTTTTTTAAATTTTACTCGCAATTTATGTAAATGTTTTATATAATAATGTATGCGTTTAAAATGTTTACCGGATAGAGGAGGGATGATAGCATGGCAGTTACGATACAAGATGTTGCAAAGGCAGCCAGCGTTTCTGTGGCAACGGTTTCGCGCGTGGTCAACAACATACCGCTCGTGAGCGAAGACACAAAGCAGAGGGTGTTAGCGGCAATCGATGAATTGGGCTATGAACCGAATGAAGTGGCACGAAGCTTAAAGGTGCGAAAGACCAACACCATCGGTATTCTTTTGGACGATATTACCAAGCCGCAATATACCACCATTTCCCGTGGTGTGACAGATGCATGCTGGTTATATGGCTATAACGTGATACTGGCCAACACCGATGGCGATATTGCAAAGGAAAAAAGCTACCTAAAGGTGTTTATGCAAAAGCAGTGCGACGGTGTGCTGGTAATCAACAGAAAAATATCGGACGAATTGGCCAAGCGGCTTGCGGCGCTCAAAATCCCTGTTGTGTTGGGTGCGGTGAGTGACCGCGAGAAAAAATTTACAAATGTCAGCATCGACAACGCGAAAGCGTCTTTTGAGGCTGTAGAATATTTATACGAAAACGGACATACCGATATTGGCTATATCATGGGCAACCGCGAAGAATTTACGGTTTGCGCCGATAGAGAAGCCGGATTTTGGCAGGCGGTGGAAAAATACGGACTGAATGCCAAAGAAGAATGGTGCATTGAAAGTGAGAAAAAAGAACTCACTGAGCAAGATGTGAAAGAGGGCTATGATGCAATGCAAAAACTGTTGGACAGCAAGCGCTTGCCCACTGCGGTTTTTGCCGCCAATGACGAAATTGCCTTTGGCGCCATGGCATGCATAGAGGCACGCGGGCTCAAAGTGCCCCATGATATCAGCATCATCGGCTTTAACGACTATTGGCTTTCGGAGTGGGTTAAACCGCAAATTACAACGATTTCTCATCCGATGTATGATGTGGGCGCCGTTTGTGCGCGGTTATTGATAAAGAAAATCGAAAATGAAAGCGTGGCGCTTGATGCAGGGGACAGCATTGTCATTCCCCATGACATTATTATTCGGCAAACCGTAAGAGATTTAAACGATTGATAAACGGACGGCACAAGCGTGTAAAAAAATGGATTGTGTGAAAAAGGAGTGTGTTATATGGAAAAACAACTGAAGATTATCGGCATGAGCGGCAGCTTGCGAAAGGGGTCTTATAATACAGGTGCTTTGCGCTATGTGGAGCAAGCAATGTCGAAAGATGTGGTGTATAAAACATTGGATATATCCGACTTGCCCTTCTATAATCAGGATTTTGATACATCGGGATATCCTGATGTGGCACTTGCGTTTAAAGAAGAATTGCGTGATGCAGATGCAGTGTTGCTTGCAACGCCGGAATACAACTACTCGATTCCGCCGGTGCTGAAAAATGCCCTGGACTGGGCATCGCGCGGCGACGAAAAACCTCTCGTCGGCAAATTGGCGGCGCTGTTGAGTGTAACCATCGGTCCTTTGGGCGGAGCAAGAGTGCAATATCACCTGCGCCAAACGTTGTTGGCTCTGGATATGAAGGTGCTCAACAGACCTGAATTGTTTATTGCCGATGCGGCAGAAAAATTTGACGAAGACGGAAACATGCAAGACGAAAAAACCAAAAAATACACAAAGAGATTAATCGATGCGTTGGTAGAGGAAATTAAAAAGTCGAAATAAGATTGTCAATCAAAAGCGAGGCCGAGATAGGTCTCGTTTTTTTGTATACGTGACAACACTTCGGCCGACAAAGGGGTGGGGCCAAGCGGCTTTATCATGGCAAAATTGCGAAGGGATGCGCCATGGGGGGCAGGTAAAAAAAGCGGGGAACGAATAAAGGCTTCCTCAGCGGGCAGCAAGGAGCCGATGCTTGCAAGGACGGTAGATAAATTCGCCGAAGGCATCAGCAGTTCTTTGATAAACAATTTCTGTTCGCTGAGGCGCTCAATGGCGGCACAACCAATGTGATTATCATATTCAATGCGATATAAATCAGCGCCCGAAAGTTGAGAAAGCTTTTTTTGATAAACAAGAGAATTCAACTCGTAGCGGATATAGGAAGACGAGGTAGACAGGCTGTCTCTGATTTCGCCATAGGCCTTGGCAGACACCGCACAAAGCATGCAGCGGTCGGCTGAAGAAGCAGAAGAACCGCCGGGCGCATTTTGAAATGAATGCACAGATTCAAAAATCGGAAAAGCCGCCTGATAGGCCAGTTTTTCGTAAAAAGAAAAAAGTGAACCACTGGCGGGAACCAAGACAGAAAAGTCTTTTCCGGTTTTTGCGGCGTAATCATTGCTGTAATCAATCAGCTCCCGAGCAAGCCCTTTACCTTGATAGGCGGGGTCGGTGGCAATGGCATAAAGCATCACGCAGGGCACTGCGGTCGAAGGCTGAAGATGAATCGTAACGGGAATCATCGTAAGCATTGCGGCAATTTCATCACCTGCTTGCAGTATCATGGTTTGATGCGGTTGGTAGAATTCTTGAAAATAAAAATCAATGAATGCATCCGAATCCCCAAAACATTGTTTCCAAATATACTTTAATCGCCCAACATCGTTTTTATCGGAAAGTCTGATTTCGGACATAAAAATACCTCGCTGTAAAATTATTTGTTGAGATATTTTGCCTGATATTTCTCTTCCATGTCATCGGGATAATAGGAGAGTTTTGCTTTGCGCAGACCCTCTTGTCCCACGTCTTCTTCGCGGTTCATATAGATTATTTCAGGATATTTTTCATGGACAACTTCGGCAAATTCTCGATTGATCATTTGATAAGTGCCTCGTATATCGCTGAAAGCTTTTTCGATATGAATCACATAGGTGTCTGAATTGAGTTTCTCGCCCATGGTGTAGGCAATGATCTCACCGTCTTTGCGCAACAAGCCTCCTTGGAGTTGCAAAGTATCGTAATGGTCGAAACATCTTTTGACCGCACAGTATTCTTCGGTTAAGTGGCCGTCCTCGAGACATTTGTTTTGAATGCACCATTGCACATTCATCTTCCAACACTCCGCGATGTTTTCAGCGGTGATAAGCTCGAACTGCCAGTCAAAGTTTTTCTTGAAATAGTTGATATGATTGCGCTTTGCATGGAGCTTTTTGCCTGCCAGGGTTGCAAGTTTTTCTACGTAATAGATGTAGTCAAAATAATCCCGCTGCGGTGTATAAGAAAATTGATCGGCAAACAGAGATTGCATTTCAGCGACATTGGCTTTGGATAAACCCGACATGTGAAAATCATGATTGCAGTTTTGGGCGTCTTTTTTCATCCACTCTACGGCATCAGCGAGACTGCTTGTGCCCGCGGGATAAAAATAATAGGGGGTGGTATCGGTTTCGGGATGTGCCTTGACAATCAATCTGTCTTCAAAGCGGGCAATTTGGTAGTGGTTAATTTCGGACCATGTGAATAAATTGGTGAAATTTTGGTGACATCCGCGTAGATCGGACGCCTGCAGCAGTAAGTCAATCCACGGCTTATCTTCTAAAGTGACTTTTTTATAGTTAATCATAAAAACCTCGATGTGGTATTTGTTTGTACGCAGTTATTATACTTGACTCCATGCCCGCTGGCAAGGGCGAAAAAAGCATTGGTGCCGTTTTGGACGCATAAGCGAAGAGACAGGAATCAAAAACGGCTGTTTGTCTAAAAATGGTGTCATATGTCAACTGTCAGAGGGTTTTTTATGCTCGAGCAGTTCGGAGCGTTCAAGCTGCACTTTTTTCCAATGGTATAAAAATACCGGCAGAGCGACAACAACGACAATAAGGGATTTGGCGACATTTTTTTTGTTGGTCACAAGATAATTCTCTTTTGCCAAAAGTTGATTGGCTTCGTAATTTGCTATCTCTTCGGGGGTCATTTGCGTATCTTTTTCGATGGGTGCATAATTGTAGTAGGTGGGGAAGGCAACATCCATTAAGTTTTGAACGGTTACGATAACACCGATTAAAATCATCATTAATGATACAAAACTGACAAGGTAGAGATAAACATTTCGAAACTTTGACATTGTGGATTCTCCTTTCGATAAAAACAAAAGTAATATTAAAACAAACAGTGCAACAAGGATAATGGCGACAAATAATAGAAGGGTCATGGCGCAAATAAACCTTTGTTGCCGATTTTGTCAGGTGCAGTGATATGTATCATAGAAATCCTTTCTTTGCTACCCTAAATGCTCAGCGGCAAAAGGGATGGAGTAGAAATGGGCTTGTTCGTGCGTGTGATGGGTAAAGATTCCGCTGTAGAGCAAATACAGGGCAATGAGCAAAATTAAACCTGCCAGGATATATTTGACTGTTTTGCTGTAACGGCCATAGTTGGGATTAAGCGTTCGTTTTTTTATAAATCCTGTGGAGGTGCCCGCCAAAAGCACCGGTATGCTGTGGGCAGCGGCAAAGAGAAGGGAAAGAATAAATCCCAACAAGAGATTGCCTCTGCGGGCAATGAGGCCCAGCAGCACAACCAGAACGGGAATGGCGCAATGAGAAGAAAACAGTCCGCCCACAGTGCCGGTTAGAAAGGCGCCGGCAAAGCCCTTTTTCGTAATTTTCTTGTTCCACTCCAACGTGGGGATAATCGTGAAAATATCCAATATTTGGAGCGACATAACAATGAGCAACAGGGCTAAAATAATATTGGCAATATTTAAAGGAACCTCGATCCATTTACCCAAAAGGGATGCCAACACACCCAGTGTCACATAGACGACGGCCATGCCAAGGGCAAAAACAAAAGACAGGCGCAGCGCTTTTTTGGAATCGTGGGTCGCAGAGCTGCCGATGTAGCCGATAATGAGCGGTATGCTCGCCAAAGAACACGGCGTTAAGGCCGAGAGAAGCCCGGCAATTACCGCAAAGACAGGGGCAAGCCAAAGAGAGTTTTCGATTAATTGCGGAAGGGAAGACAGCCAGTTTTCAATCACGGTTACAGCTCCAAATACATTTTATTATTAAGGTCAAAAAGCTTGTCTTATTATACAAAAAACCGTCGGTGAGTGCAATGGACAAATATGGAAAATCCTGTATATTGAATATACAGGATTTTATATAATCAGACAATAAAACCACTATGCTTTTTCGACGGGATATTTCATGGCTAACCATGCCGGCATCGCGCCAAGGACATTATATATCTGCTTGTCTTTGACGTGTTGCAAAAAGAGACTCAGCGCAGTCAGTGAACGGTTTCCGCTGCTGCATATAAAGGCTATGGGGCGAGACTCGTCTTTTAACTCGTCATAGTGCGTGCGCATTTCGTGTGCCGGAATCAAAATAGCATCTTTGATGTGTGCCGCGTCGTATTCTTCTTGGTTGCGTGTATCCACAAGGGCAATTTTGCCTTCTTCCAAGAGGGATTTTAGTTCATGAACCGTAATGTTTTCGTAGTGAGAGACGGCACGTGTGCTGTCGATCCAGGCATTAATGCCTTTTTTTAAATAGCCGGCGATTTTATCAAGCCCGACATTGTGCAGACCTTTGACGGCGGCGTCCAGTTCGTTTTTATCCTCACACACCAAGAGAATCGGTTGTTGCGGCGGCAAAATCCAACCGGCATAGGTGGGGAAGTTGCCCTTCATGCTGATGGCATAGGCATTTGGAATGTGTGCTGAGGCAAAACGATGAAAATCTCGCGTGTCAACGACCATATGGCCTTGCTCTACCAGCTGTTCAAACTCTTCGGGTGAAAGTGCTTTGACTTTCGGTAAAGAAGAGACGGGCAGCGGACCATGTTGATTGATTTCAGAACATCGGCTGAAGTGATCGGGAGCTGCGGGCATGCCCTCGAGCAGCTTTTCGATAAAAACATCTTTGGGATGGGTATTCATCGGTTCGTTGTACATTCGTTCCGTGCCTATGGTAGACATGAGTTTGCTGGAAAGCCGTTTGCCGCAAAAGGAACCCGCACCATGGGCAGGATATACCTCGAGATTGTCACCGATGTTTTCGATGATGCGCAGGCTTTCGTAGAGATCGGCTGCAAGCTGTTCTTTGATATCGGGAAACAAGTCGGGGCGGCCCACGTCGCCGACAAAGAGTGCATCTCCGCTGAATACGACAATGGGATCAGCGCCGCGCAGGGTATCGGAAAAGACAAAAATGGAGCTTTCCGGTGTATGCCCCGGTGTGTTGATTAGTTTGATGTTATATTTATCGAGCTTTATTTCTTCGCCGTCGTCAAGCGCCTTGTGGGGATATTTTGCTTTTGCGGCCTTGGAAATATAAATCGGAGCACCGGTTCGCTCTGAAAGCTCAATATGGCCGGAGACAAAATCTGCGTGCAAATGCGTTTCGAATATTGCGGTAATGGGCAGATTGAGCGAGTCGGCAATTTGGATATATTGTTCGACATTTCTGACGGGGTCAATGACAAAACAAGAATTTTGTCCCCCAACAACATAGGAAAGTTGTGCCAGACCGGGTGTGTATATTTGTTTGATTTCCATAACGTCACCTCAAAGCTTCGTATTGTTACAAATTATTATACTAAATAGAGGGAGATTTTTCCAGCTTTTTATAGTACGCAGGGGCGTTGCCGAAAAAAGCGACAAAAAGCTTGACATATTCATTAGATTATCATAATATTAGCATATAATAATATTAACATTACGGAGGTTGGTTTGGAAGCGGCAGAAAAAATTAAAATGAAAAAGCAATTGACCGAAAAAGCAGAATTTTTTAAAACCATATCACACCCCGTCAGACTGTGCATATTGGCGCTTTTGTTGAGAGAAAAAAACAGCAACGTAACAAATATGCAGTGCTGCATCGACGTTTCTCAGTCTACGATTTCGCAGCATCTTGCAAAGCTGAAAATGGCGGGCATCATCACAGGCAGACGAGAGGGAACAGAAATATTTTACAGCATTTCCAGCGAAGAATTGATCAAGACGCTGCAAGTAATTTTAGAAAATGTCCGATGCAAAGGAGAAAACCAATGAGTAAAAAAGTATTAATCGTCGGAGGCGTTGCCGGCGGTGCTTCGGCAGCAACCAGGTTGAGAAGATTGGACGAAGACGCAGAGATAATTTTGTTTGAGCGCGGCAAGTATATTTCTTATGCAAACTGCGGTTTGCCCTATTATGTCGGAGATGTCATCAAAGACAGGCAAGCATTGCTTGTGCAAACACCGCAAAAGATCAACGGGCACTTTAATATCGATGTGCGCGTTGAAAACGAAGTGGTATCCATAGACAGAGAAAATAAAAAAGTGACCGTAAAAAACCTGCAAACCAACGAAAGCTATGATGAAAGCTATGACGTGTTGGTGCTGGCAACGGGCTCTTCGCCCATTAAGCCGCCCATTGAAGGCATTGACTCGGAAGGGATTTATACGTTGTGGAACGTGCCGGATGTGGATCGAATCAAAGCGCATATTGAGCATAAAAACCCGAAAAGAGCAGCGGTTATCGGCGGCGGATTTATCGGCTTGGAGATGAGTGAAAACTTGCACCTGGCAGGACTTGAAGTAACCGTGGTGGAGATGCTCAATCAGGTGATGGCACCCATGGACTATGAAATGGCACAGTTGGTGCAAGAAAACATGGCCTTTAACGGTGTGATATTGAAATTGGGAGACGGGGTCAAAAAATTCGAAAAAACCGCAGATGCCATTTTGATACATCTTCAAAGCGGAGAGATCATTGAGACGGATATGGTTATTTTGTCCATTGGGGTTCGACCCAACAGTGAGTTGGCGAAAAACGCAAATTTGACGCTGAACGAGCGTGGTGGTGTGGTGGTTGACGATTATTTAAAAACCTCCGACGAAAATATTTATGCGGTAGGGGATATTGTCGAAATTGAAGAATTTATCACCAAAGGCAGAGCAATGATTCCTTTGGGGGGACCTGCCAACAAGCAAGCGCGTATTTGTGCCAACAACATTGCAAGTAAGGATGGTGTGTTGGAAATATATCGCGGTACCCAGGGCACATCTGTTGCGCAGGTCTTTGACTTAACGGTTGCCTCGACGGGCCTTAACGAAAAAACCCTTCAACGATCAGGCAAAAAATATAAAGAAGATTATTATACGGCGCTAATCAGCCAAAAATCTCATGGCGGCTATTATCCCGGCGCCACCGTGATGCATTTAAAATTGATTTTTGATAAAGACGGCAAAATTTTCGGTGCGCAAATTGTGGGTCAAGACGGTGTTGACAAGCGCATTGACACCATTGCCACCACCATTCGCCTGGGCGGAAATGTTGCTTCGCTGATGGATTTGGAACTGGCCTATGCGCCGCCGTATTCTTCGGCAAAAGATCCGGTAAACATGTTGGGATTTGTGGCGGACAATGTGTTAAAAGGTCTTGTGAGCTTTGTGGGTTACAACGAAATCGATGCAAAGGGCAACTATATCGGCAGTGAAGATGCCGTGGTGTTGGACATTCGCGAAGATGAGGAGCGTATGGTAAAAGAATTTGCGAGTGATATCGCCATTCCGCTTTCACAATTGCGCAAACGCTATACGGAGTTGGATCCCAGCAAGCTGACAATCGTATTTTGCCCCGCAGGCATCAGGGCTTACAGCGCGCTACGGGTATTGATGCAAAAAGGATTTAAAAATGTAAAAATATATCCCGGGGGAGTGAGCTTTTATGAGTCGCAAAATTATTCGAGTTTTTCCGGAGAAGAGGGGAAAGAAGTGATGATCCAAGAAGAAAAAACAAAAGAAAATCAAGCTGAAAACTGGACAAATAAGGTAGATATTTCTGCTGACTGCAGCGGCATGCAATGCCCCGGACCCTTGATGAAAGTTTACAGCACAATGAAGGATATGGCTAAGGGTGAAGTGTTGAAGGTAACGGCAACAGACTTTGGTTTCGGGCGAGATGTGGAGGCGTGGAGCAAGAGAACGGGCAATACGCTTTTGAAGGTGGAAAGAGACAAAAACCAAATCATCGCCTATATTCGCAAGGGCACGGATGCTACACCTCAGGCGCAGCAGACAGTGGCGGCGCCCAAAGAACAAGCCACTCTGCCGCAGGGCAAGACCATCATTGTATTCAGCGGAGATATGGACAAAGTCATGGCTTCGTTCATCATTGCAAACGGCGCAGCAGCCATGGGCAGAGAAGTGACAATGTTTTTCACTTTCTGGGGATTGAACGTTCTTAGAAAACCGGAAAAACAAAATGTGAAAAAATCCTTTATTTCGAGTATGTTCGGAAAAATGATGCCGCGCGGAGTAGACAAACTCAAAATTTCCAAGATGAACATGGGGGGCATGGGCACCTCAATGATGAAAAAGGTAATGCGAGATAAAAATGTGGACTCCCTGGAGGCATTGATGAACAGCGCAAAAGAAAACGGTGTAAAACTCATTGCCTGCACAATGTCTATGGACGTGATGGGTATTACGAAAGAAGAATTGATTGACGGTATTGAGTATGCCGGTGTGGGCACCTACTTGGGCGATGCCGAAGAATCCAACGTAAACTTGTTCATTTAGTCAGTGAATGAAAAGAGAAGATAAGACACAAAAAAACCTCCCTTGGGAGGTTTTTTTATGTCTTGGTTTTTTTTCGTTGTTTTACACATTCATGCAAGAGATATTCAATTTGACCGTTGATCGAGCGAAAATCATCTTCTGCCCAGGATGCGATTTCTTTCCAGAGTGTGGGTGAGAGTCTCAAGAGAACTTGCTTTTTTTCTTTTTCTTGAGGGGTTGTCATCTATTTAACCTCAATAGAGGGAACCGCTGTTTACAATGGGCTGTGCGTCCTTATTACCGCAGAGCACAACAAGCAAGTTGCTGACCATGGCTGCTTTTCGCTCTTCGTCCAAAACGACAATTTCGTTTTCGTTGAGTTTGTTCAAAGCCATTTCCACCATGCCCACAGCGCCTTCCACAATCATTTGTCTTGCATCGATAATGGCAGAAGCTTGCTGGCGTTGCAGCATGGCTGCGGCAATTTCCGGTGCATAGGCCAGGTGTGTAATGCGGGCTTCGAGCACTTCCAGGCCTGCAATATCCACGCGGGATTGAATATCTTCTTTCAATTTTTGAGCGACTTCCTGGCTGCTTCCGCGAAGAGATTTTTCGTTTTTCAAGTCATCGCTTTCGCTGGAAAGATTGGAAATATCATAAGGGTAGGTGCGCACCACATCGCGCAGGGCCGAATCGCATTGAATCGACAAATATTCTCTGTAATTGTCAACGTTAAACACTGCTTTTGCGGTATTAATTACCCGCCAAATGACGACGATACCGATAATGATGGGATTGCCCAGCTCGTCGTTGATCTTTTGTTTTTCGTTGCTTAAGGTCAGGGCTTTTAAAGAGATTTTTTTATCGGGCGTTTTCATATTTGAACGGGAGGGCTTTTTTTCTTCGGTGGTGATTTCCATGAGTTGCATGGTTGAAGGAGTCGTGGTTGCGGCGGGGTTAAAGGCAACAGCAAAGGGAAATACAAAGAAAAATCCCGGACCTTTCAGCGTGCCGTAGTATTTGCCGAACAAGGTCAGAACCAGGGCTTCATTGGGTTTTAAAATTTTAAGACCCGCAAAAAGGAAAAGCGGGAGCAAAAATGCAATCACGCTGAAAACCAACAGCAGTCCGCCTGCGGTTGTGCTGCGTGATTCAATGAAAACAATGCCCAGTATGAAGGCACACACGCTGGCAATTAACAATATCAGCGATAAAATGAGGATAGGCATTCCCGCGCTGTATTTGGCGCGAATTTCTTCGTACTGCGGTTGGATGGGTTTTATTTCGTTCATGTCAGATGGCCTCCTTGATATTAAAATGATATCATAACCATATTATAAACCGCCTTTTATTTTTGTCAATAAAAAAGACCCGAATTTTACAATTCGAGTCTTTTTTTTACAAAATATACTTTTTATAGAAGCGGGGCAAGAATCAAAGAAATGGTTCCCATAACTTTGATGAGCGCGTTGAGAGAAGGGCCTGAAGTATCTTTGAAAGGGTCTCCCACAGTATCGCCCGTGACTGCAGCGGCATGGGCATCGGTGCCTTTGCCGCCGAAAAATCCGGCTTCGATATGTTTTTTCGCATTATCCCATGCACCGCCTGCATTGGACATGAAAATGGCCATTAAAACACCTGCAACCGTGGCGCCTGCCAACATGCCGCCCAGGGCGTTTTTGCCTAACAAAAATCCGACCAAAATGGGGGTGCCCACGGCAAGCAGACCCGGTAAAATCATTTGACGAATCGCTGCCTTGGTGGCAATGTCTACGCAGCTGGCATAGTCCGGTTTTGCCGAAGGATCGCCTTCGAGCAAACCTTTAATTTCTCTAAACTGCCTGCGCACTTCTTCAATCATCTTAAAAGCGGCTTTGCCCACAGATTCCATGGCAAAGGCTGAGAACAAGAACGGAACGGCTGCGCCGATGAAGAGTCCCACGATGGTGGTGGGTACCAATACGTTGATGGCATCAAGGCTTGCCAGTTCTGCATAGGCATTAAAGAGCACCAGTGCGGTCAGAGCCGCTGAACCGATGGCAAAACCCTTTGCCACCGCAGCGGTGGTGTTGCCCACAGAGTCCAGTTTGTCTGTTGTTTCACGCACGCTGGGATCCAGTCCCGCCATTTCGGCAATGCCGCCTGCGTTGTCGGCAACGGGGCCAAAGGAGTCGATGGCAACGATGATGCCGGCAGTAGAGAGCATGGCCATTGCGGCAATGGCGATTCCGTATACGCCTGCGAAGTAAAATGACAACAATATGGAAGCACAAAATGTGATAATCGGCAGCGCTGTGCTTTTGAGGCCTACCGCCAAGCCGGCGATGATGTTGGTACCTGCGCCCGTAAGCGAAGCTTCGGCGATGGATTGTGCAGGTTTTTTGGCGTTAGAAGTGTAATATTCGGTAATGATTCCGATGAGGATATTCACTGCCAGACCGCACAGCACGCAAAAGAACACTTTGTTGGGTGTAATGATGACGCTTCCGGCATCATAAGTTGCGGGTAACACGAGGTGCACCGCTGCAAAACAGCCGATAGCCGTCAAAATATTGGTTCCCCACAAACCTTTGTTCAATGCCATTTGTGCATTGGATTTTTCGCCGGTGCGTACAAAGAAGCTGGAGATGATAGAGGCCACCAGGCCGATGACGCCGATGATAATAAAGAGATATTCACCGACACCGTGTCCTTTGAATACCGAGTAGCCGATAAGCATACCTGCAATGGCGGTTGCGGCGTAAGATTCAAATAAGTCAGCGCCCATACCCGCTGTATCTCCCACGTTGTCGCCTACGTTATCTGCAATAACGGCAGGGTTGCGGGGGTCGTCTTCGGGAATACCCGCTTCAACTTTTCCGACCAGGTCAGCGCCCACGTCTGCCGCTTTGGTAAAGATACCGCCGCCGACACGGGCAAAGAGTGCAATGGCGCTGGCGCCGAATGCAAAAGAGTTGATGGTTTCGGCATCACCGAAGAGCAAAAACAGTGCCGCTACGCCAAGCAGTCCCAGACCCGCCACGGCAAAGCCCATGACGGCACCGCCGCGAAATGCGACGCCCAGTGCGCTGTTGAGGCTCGTTCGTGCAGCCTCGGTGGTGCGGCAGTTGGCGCGTGTGGTGATGCTCATGCCTACGTAGCCTGCAATGGCCGAGGCAACGGCACCCACCAAGAAAGCTACGGCGCCTTGCCAGCCCTTGGCAAAAAACAGTACGGCAAATACGATGACGACAAAAGGAATTAATGTTTTATACTGTCGTTTGAGATATGCCATCGCTCCTTCTTGAATAGCCTTGGAAAGTTCTTGCATTCTTGTATTGCCCGGATTTTTTTTCAGTACGCTTTTTGCGAACAATCCGGCGACTACCAAAGCGAGGATACTGACGACAATACCCAAAAGTGACACAGATGTAATGTTCATTTTTACCTCCCAAATATGAACCCAAATAATAAATATAGGATAAAGTGCTAAACGCTCTTATCATACTGCTACCACGCTGAAAAGTCAATGATTTCAGCATGAAAAGAAAGTAGAGAACGTTATCACTTCACCATTTGACTTGTTACGAGGATGCTATTCGTTACAGTCGGCCTCGGAAGACAGTTTCTTGAGTTTTTCGTAACGGTCGTCCACCATTGATTGAATGGCGGCTAAATCCTGCTCGCTGAGGTCTCTGAATTTGCCGATATCTTTCACAAAATCTGCGATGGAAATGGGTTTTTTGTTGTCATAGGTCATGCGATACTTTCTGTTTTCCATTTCCCAAAGCGGGAAGAAATTGGACTGCACCGCCTTGCGCGCGATTTGAATGCCCTGGTCGATGTCATAGAGCCAGCCCGTGGGGCAGGGAGAAAACATATGGATATAGGCAAAGCCTTCTTTGCTCCAGGCAAGCCCCTTTTCGATTTTGGCAACCATATCCGCCATGTGCGAGGGTGAAGCCGTGGCGCAATAGGAAAGATTATGCATAGACATAATGAGCGGCAGGTATTTTTGCTGTTGTTCTTTGCCGCTGATGACTGAACCCAACGGAGTGGTGGAAGTGTGCGAGCCCAGCGTGGTCGTGGAGCTTCGCTGAAAGCCCGTGTTCATGTATCCTTCGTTGTCATAGCAGATATAAAGAATTTTCTCGTTGCGCTCCGCCGCGCCGGAAAGGGACTGAAAGCCGCCGTCCGCCGTGGCGCCGTCGCCGGCAACGCAGACGATGTTGACATCGCCGCGCCCTTTGCGCTGATACATGCGCGATACGCCCGATAAATAAGAGGCCGTGTTGGTCAGCAGCGGGATGTGTACGGGAATTTCCATACCCGTCTGATAGTCCCAGCCCACAACGCCCGAGCCGCCCAGGCAGCCGGGGGGTACACAGACAATGGTGTTTTGTCCCGCAAGTTGCAGCACCCTGCGCAAAATGAGTTCTGCGCCGCAGCCCTGACAGGCAGACATGCCCGGGGTGACAACATCTTTTGCGGTTCGTAGAGTTTGTATATAATTCATCTTTATGTTCTCCTTATCATTCTTTCACAAGCCATAGGGTCTGTTTTTGACCGGGGGTATTGAGCGAGGCTTGCAGCGTATCGATCACGCTAATCATGTGGTTCAGCGAAATATCCGCGCCGCCAAGTCCGCCGATGGCGGAAAAGTGGCTCAGGCCGCTGAGGGTTTCGCTGACGGCCGAGCGGGTTTCCACATACATGGGACCTGTGTTCCAGCCGTAGCAGACGCTTTTTTCAATGACGGCAAACCCTTTTTTGCCTGCAAGCGCCTTGATTAAACGCTGTTGCGGGAAAGGCCGCGTGTAGCGCAGTTTGATTAAGCCCACCTTTGTGCCGTTGTCTCTGCAATAATCAACGGCATCTCGGGCTGTGCCCGTCATGGCGCCGATGGTGAGAATGACAAATTCGGCATCTTCACAGCGATATTCTTCGATGGCACCGCCGTATTTGCGTCCAAAAGCGGCGTAGAATTTTTCGTCGACTTCTTCCAGCACGTCCAGTGTTTTTTGCATTGCTTCCAAGTGAGACATGCGATAGCGCATGAGCACTTCACCGCTGGTCAGGGAGTCTACCGCCATGGGGCGAAGGGGGTCTAAGACCACGTGGTCAAAGCTTACGGCAGGCAAGAAGGCGTCCACTTTGCTTTGTTCGGGAATATCGACGCGCTCCACCAAATGGGAGAGATAAAATCCGTCATAACACACATTTACGGGCATGAGGACGTCTTTATGCTCGCTGAGCAAATAACCCTGGATAATCATATCCATAATTTCCTGGTTGTTTTCTGCGTAAAGTTGAATCCAGCCTGCGTCACGAACCGACATGGCATCTTGCTGACCGCCCCAAACCGTGCAAGGAGAGATCATTTCACGCGTAACAAGGGCCATAACCATCGGCAGACGCATCGTGGACATTTGATAATAGGGTTCATACATAAAGGCAAGACCCTGGGAGCTGGTGGCCGTAAAGGCTCTGCCGCCTGCGGAGGCCACGCCTTGCAAAACGCTCATGGCGGAGTGCTCGGACTCGGTAGCCACGAGGGTAGAGGCAATGCTGCCGTTATGGACAAGGTCGGATAAATATTCCACCACGGAAGACTGCGGTGTAATGGGGTAGGCGGCAATGACATCGGGACGACTGAGTGCCGCACCCACCGCCGCTGCGGTATTGCCGGTCATCGCTTTAATTTCACCCATGGTCTTCTCCTCCTTCAGCAACCATCGAAATGGATTTTTTGGGGCATTCCACGGCACAAATGCCGCAGCCTTTGCAGTAGTTGTAGGTAATTTCATATTTGTTTTCATCATTGAAGATGATGGAATTAACGGGGCAATAGCTCAGACAAATCCCGCATTCGACACAGGTATTTTTATCCATCACCGGACGGTGTGTGCGCCAACTGGCCGTATCCAGCACATAGAGTCCTTCTTGGCCGATGGGGGAAATGTGTTTTCTTTCACTCATAGCATACTCCTTTATTTTAATTGTGTGCTTTGGACCCGGTTGTATCCGTCCAAGGCAGCGGTTCGATTTTTCTCGCCGAATTCGGCGGCAATTTCGTCCAACAAAATTTCTTTGTCAACCAATCCCGTTACCTTGGCAAAGGCACCAAGCATGGCTGTGTTGGGAATGTTTTTGCCGAAAATATCCAGCGAAATGGCTGTTGCATCCACAATGGCTACTTCGCGCACCTGTGAGGGGATATTTAATTGCTGAATCGTTTTTTTGGAATTGATGATAACGACGGCATCCTCTTTTAAACCTTCATAAACGGAAGGCAGTTCAATTAACGTATCATCAAAAATGAGCAGGATATCCGGCTCGTAGACCTGCATGTTTCTGCGGATGGCTTTGTCGTCAAGACGCAAAAACCCAAATACGGGCGAACCCTTGCGCTCAACGCCGAAAAAGGGGATAAACTGTCCGTATCCTCCGGCGCCCACCGCGGCTTTGACGACGATTTGGGAAGCTTTGACAACGCCCTGACCGCCGCGACCGTGTAAACGAATTTCTTTCATACTCTACCTCTCTTTACCGTAATTTTGATATAAACGCTATTATAGCACAGATTACTTTGTTATTTGCTTAATGAAAGCGAAAGGAGGAGGATAAATTGAAAGAAAAAACTTGACAAGGATATATTAGAATATTATAATATACAAATAAATAGGAGGAATCAGAGAATGCAATTACATGATGCTTCAAAGAATACTAAAAAAAATGCAAGTGCAACCCTGCAAGTAGATCCTCAGCGCTGTCCGCAAGACCATGTGTGCCCTGCAATGGGCATATGCCCGGTGGGTGCATTGACACAAGTGGGCTTTGCCGCACCGCAGGTAGATGATGAAAAATGCATTTTGTGCGGAAAGTGTGTGCGCCTGTGCCCCAAAGGTGCGCTTGCACTGAAGTAAAAACAATACAAGGGAATAAAAAATGGATTATCTGTTGACTTTTTTGGAAGGGATTATTGCGTTTATTTCGCCGTGTCTGTTGCCGATGCTGCCCATTTACATCTCGTATTTCATGGGACAAGACGGCAGAGGCAGCACGAAGCGCGCCGTGAAAAACTCCGTGGGATTTGTGCTCGGCTTTACCGGTGTCTTTACGCTGCTGGGTGCGTTTTCGGGAACAGTCGGCGGATTTTTGAATGAATACAGCAAAATAGTGAATCTGATTTTAGGTGCGGTAGTCATCTTTTTCGGATTAAACTTTATGGGTGTTATTCAAATTAAAGCGCTCAATACGGAGCGCCGCATGCAAATGAAAACAAGGGAGATGAATTTCTTTTCTTCGTTTTTGTTCGGTGTAATTTTTTCCGTGGGGTGGACGCCCTGTGTGGGTGCGTTTTTGGGCTCGGCATTGATGCTGGCAGCTTCCGGCACAGAGAGTATCAAAGGTGTGTTGATGCTGTTGACTTTTTCGCTGGGGCTGGGCATTCCCTTTATCGTCAGTGCGATTTTTATGGAGCAACTGAAATCCACCATGGATTTTATCAAACGTCACTACAAAGTCATCAACATCATCTCGGGCAGCCTATTGGTTGTGGTGGGAATTTTGATGGCCACGGGATTGATGGGATATTTTTTATCATTATTTAACGGTTAGGAGAAAAAAATGAAATCAAAAACAATGGTTGGAATCGTGATATTTGTTGTTGTGTTGATCGGTGTCTATTTCGGTTATCAAAAATTGTCCGAAAACTATCAATCGCCGCAGGCCGGCGCAAATACGCAAAATACTGCGCAGGCGCAAAAAACGGCGGCGCCTGACTTTGTTGTCTATGATGCAGAGGGCAAGGAAGTGAAATTATCGGACTTTAAAGGAAAGCCTGTGTTGATAAATTTTTGGGCGTCCTGGTGCCCGCCCTGCCAGGGGGAAATGCCTGATTTTCAGGCCGAATATTTAAAAGAAAAAGACAATGTGGTTTTTTTGATGGTGGATTTGACAGATGGCAAGAGAGAAACACGCCAGACTGCACAGCAATTTTTGACGGAGAAGAACTATACATTTCCCGTATATTTTGACGAAAAAGCCAGCGCGGCAAACGCCTATCAAATCAGCTCGATTCCCACCACCGTGCTGGTGGACGCAGAGGGGAATTTGTTGAAAAGGCACATCGGTTCGGTCAGTGAAGAAACCCTGCAGGCATACTTGGCTCTGTTAAAACAATAAAAAAAGCAGCGATTCGCTGCTTTTTTATGAAAAATGGATTTGACATGATTGCAAATCATCTGCTATGTATTGTCGTTTTGTTTTTTTAATTCTTCGGCACAGGCATTGAACAGGCGAATGCTTTCTGATTTTTTGATTTCATTGGCATACATGCCGGCACCGGCATAATCTATGGCCTCCTGGGCAAAGCGCAAGGCGATGCGAAAATCCTTTCCTTCAAAGGACATTTTTGCGAGTTCTAGATGGGCGATGGTAAGCAGTGCATAAAATTCATCGATCAGTGCATCGGGAATGTTTTCTTTCATTGCAATTAAGGAAAAATAATCTTTGTTTTGGAGTAATCTTTTGGCGGTCAGGAGCGCTTCTATGGGATCGTTGGACTCATCATCAACCAACAGGGTAATGGGCAGTTCCAACACCTTCGACAAATATTCCAGAGTTTTGATGGAAGGCATGGCTGCGCCGCTTTCGATTTGGCTTAGCATATTGCGCGTGATAAAAGTACCGACCACTTCGCTTTGCGTCATTTTTTTTGCAATACGAGCTTCTTTGATTCGTTTGCCTAAATCTATTGTATTCATAAAAAATCCCATCAACGTCAGACGTTGTTAAATAGTAAATATAATTTACAAAATGATACCACAACTATGCATGTGAATGCAAATATTTTTTTAGACTGCAAGAAAATTGTCGATAGAGAAATTTGCCTTGACAAGCTATGCGGCGATTATTATAATAATGGCGTAAGAGTAAATTAAATTTACATTTTTTAGATAAAAATCATTTTATGGAGAAAAAACATGGTCGTTTGGTGGGAAAGCCTCAGTATTTTGATGAAAACGCTCTATTGCATAGCCATTCCTGCCAGTTTAATATTTGTGATTCAGCTCGTATTGTCGATTTTCGGCGGACTGGACGGCGGTATGGATTTGGAGCTGGATACGGATTTTGGTTTGGATACGGACTTGGACATGAGTACGGATATGGACATACAAAGCACAGTGGATGCAGGCGAAATGCCAAACAGCTCATTTGATATTGGAGACAGTTCCGACTTTAGAATCGGAAGAATGTACACCGTGCAAGGGGTTGTGGCCTTTTTGGTTGTGATGAGCTGGACGGCGATTGTGTTTTTGAATACCGCAAACAATGCCGTCATTGCGCTGGGGCTCGGTGTTTTGTTTGGACTCATTGCCATGTATGCCGTGGCACGCTTAATTTATAGTTCCAGGCATCTTGCCGAAGAAGGAACGGTGCATTTAAAAAATGCCATCGGCACGTTGGGTAAAGTCTATATTCCGGTTTTGCCTAATTCGCCGAGCATCGGAAAAGTAATGATTCATATTCAAGGGCGATATATGGAGTGCAACGCTGTTACCGAAGGCAGTGAAACGCTGAAAACAGGGGAGTTAATCAGGGTTGTGGATGTGCGTGGCGATTTGCTCGTCGTTGAAAAAGAAGGCAGTTAATCAGGAAAAGTGCCCTTAGGCGGTGACGTTTCTGTTTAATATACGCAAAGAATACACATAGTAGGAGGAAGGGTTTATATGGGAGTTTTGGTTGCCATTATTTTAATTGTCGTTATTGCATTGGCGACGCTTATTTTTCTTTTGTCACGTTACAGAAAATGTCCTTCAGACAAAATTTTGGTTATTTACGGTAAAATCGGTACCGACCACGAAGGTCAGGCACGAAGCGCAAAGTGTCTGCACGGGGGTGCGGCGTTTATTGTGCCGGTGCTGCAGGCTTATCAGTATCTGGACCTTACACCGATATCCATCAGTGTGGACCTTACAAAAGCGCTGTCAAAGCAAAACATTCGTATTGACGTGCCGTCTATTTTCACCGTGGGCATCTCCACGGAACCCGGCGTAATGCAAAACGCGGCGGAACGTCTGCTGGGGCTGCAGATGAGCGAGATACAAGATTTGGCAAAAGACATCATTTTCGGTCAATTGCGTTTGGTTATCGCCACGATGGACATTGAAGAAATCAACACGGACAGAGACAAGTTCCTCATTGCCGTATCAGGCAACGTTGAAATAGAATTGCAAAAGATCGGTCTGCGTCTGATCAACGTAAACGTAACAGACATCAATGACGACTCGGGCTATATTGAAGCACTGGGTAAAGAAGCGGCTGCCAAAGCCATCAACGATGCCAAGCGCAGCGTTGCCGAAAAAAACCGCGAAGGGGAGATTGGCGAAGCCAATGCGCTAAAGGATCAGCGTATCAGCGTGGCGGCAGCCAATGCTTCAGCCATAGCCGGAGAAAACGACTCAAGGGTTGCGGTGGCGCAGTCTGAAGCCATTCGTCGCGAAAAAGAAGCCGAGGCGCTGAAAGTGGCCATGGCGGCCGAGGCCGTGCATGCGGCAAAGGCAAAACAAGAGGCATACATTGCACAGCAAGAAGCGGAAAACACACGTGCGGAGCTGGAAAAAGCGACGCAGCATGCCGATATTATTGTTGCGGCCAACATCGCCAAACAGCGTGCGGAGATTGCTGCCGAGGCTGAGGCTGAAGTGATTCGAAGAAAAGCACGCGGGGAAGCCGATGCGATTTTTGCGAAAAAAGAAGCGGAAGCCAATGGTGCCAAAGCGATTTTGGAAAAACAAGCGGAAGGGTTGCTCAAGCTGGTTGAGGCAGCGGGCAACAGCCCCGATGCGGCCGTGAAGTTGATGATTGCCGATAAACTGGAAGATTTGATTCAAATTCAGGTGGAAGCCATTAAAAATATCAAAATCGACAAAGTAACGGTTTGGGACAGTAACGGCGGCGAGAGTGGCAAAACATCCACTGCCAACTTTCTTTCGGGCATGATGAAGAGTGTTCCGCCAATGCAGGAGCTGTTTCACCAAGTAGGAATGGAGCTGCCCGAGTTTTTGGGTCAGGAAATGGAAGCGGAAAAAAGAAAAGAAATGACTGAGACAACACTTCAGGCGCCAAGCCTGCCCTATGCCGAAGAGATAGCCCAGGTGCCCGCCGCAGAAAACAAAACAGAATAAAACAAACAAAGCGACAAAAGACAGTTGTTATCCGGTCCCTGCAAACGATGGTTTGCAGGGACTTTTGTTTTTGTGCGTATGTCGTTTACAGTGCGCGAGGAGAGGACAAAAGAAAGGGTCGTCAAAACACTGTATAAGATAAAGTCGGATAGGAAACAAGACGACACTGCGTTGCATATCAAAAACGTGCGGCGCAGACGCGCGCAGCAAGTGCGCTTTTTCGTCAGATTTTTCGGTGATTACTCGTAAATATTGTTTTCGCTGATGTCGTGATCTTGATGCCAGACCTGTGCCATAAACGGATTTTTTTTGGCTTGCGCATCAAAATTCCATGGCGCTTCCAGACATTTGTCGCACCAGTGACCCGCTTTTAACACGAGGGAAGGACTTGCTTGAAAAGTATGGCCTTCGGCGCATTGCCAGTTGAGTTTTGTAAACAGCGCGCCCGTTGTCATCTTTTCCGACAGGCACTTGCCTCCGCGGTAAGCGGCCGCCTGTTGCATGTCGTCTAGGCACCATTCTTCGGTGGGTTTTGTTTCGTTATAGCCGTGATTTAAGACGATATGCGGCGGGTCGATAATGTGCTCAAAGGTGTCCCAGCCGCCGATTTTTTGCCAGATTTCTCCGGAGCCGAAAAAGGCTCTGATTTTGTCTTCATCGTTGTTTTTGATCCAGCAAAGGGGAGTAATGACGTTGCGCTCACTCTCTCTTCGCAGGTAATATTTTACAAATGTTTTCGGAAGGTACTTCAGCAGCTTAATATGCCCGGGCAGGTGTTTTTTCATCGAAACCAGTGTATCGTCGACACTTTGGCTGCGAAAAGGGATCAGATCGTTAAGCAAGTCGGAATCCAAATAAAACTGGCCGTGAAAATTGCGCAGCGCAAACATATTGGGCTCATAAATTTGACGGATGTCGGCGCCGATTAGGCGGAACAATTTTTCGAGAAACTGAAGAGCCGTCAGGCGGCAGCTCTCTCCGCCGCCGATATTGTAGACGTTGTTCCAAAATGCGGTGGGAGTCGCCTTTGAACAGATATTGGCCAAAAGCCTGCCGGTGTCGTAGGCGCTGACCCATTCGAGGTGATTGTTCAGCGGCTGATGAAAGCCGATGCCGTTATGCGTTAAAAAGATATCATCGTGCAGCATGCCTGTTTGGCGAAGAGAGACCCAGTGTTTTAAGCCGGATTCGATGACATATCTTTCCGCGGCGATTTTGGACAGCGCGTAGTAATCATAGACGGCAGGCACCAGGGGGTCTCCGATGCGCCCCCAATGGACGGGCGGAGTGCGGTTGCCGGTTTCGGCAACAGTGCCGATATAGACAAACTGTACATTTTCGCCGCCACCACCGCTCAAAACAGCGTCTACGAGGTTTTTCGTCCCGCCGTAGTTGATATCCCAAGCCAGCTGCGGATGCGCGTCCGCTGCCGGAGAGACCAGCGCGCCCAAATGTAAAATGATATCGACACCCTCCACCGTCTTTTGCACATCTTCGTAACGGGTTAAGTCGCCCCATATAATGCGGATACCGGGCCGGTTTGCGTAGGCGGAAAGAATTTTTTTGTCTTTCGGCGTGGGCAGGGCAAACAGCACCAAATCGTATTTGTCCTTTTGCGCGCAGAGCTGTCGGAGCGCTTCTCTGCCCATATTGTCTGTAGGGCCTGTCAGAAGAATGGTTTTTTTTGAATTCGGTTTTATCGGTTCAGACATAAAAACCTCTTTTGATTTAATATTTTAAAAGTTGAAACGCTAAAATGAATGGTTTTTTAGCGTTGCAGCACATTTCTTCTATGGAGATAACAGATAAGAACCGTATTTTTTAATATAAAATTTTCTATATAATTCCTTTCGGATGATAGGGAGCCAAATTAAAAAATGAAGCTCTGTACGGCGATAATTAAGATAATGAGCGCCCCGATCACAATGGCCGCAAAGGTGAGTATAGAGCGATCTTTATGGTAAGCGGCCGAGATGAGGCCGAGGACAAAGCCGATGATACCCAAAGCGTCAATGGCGCGTACGGGCAGCGGCATGCGAAGAATGCTGAGTCCTCTGAGCAATATCAATACAACAAACAGCAGCATAAAAATGACGGCGGCTTTTCCGAGCGGTTTTTTTGGCCAAAACGGGCGGCTCATGTTTGACTCCTTTTACGGCGATTTTTCACGCGTGACCCTGCAGAAGACAGCTTTGCTTCAAAGTTCGTTTTTGCCGTTGAAGTGACGAAGGACGGCGCGTCTACGCCCACTTCAGCGGCAGAGCGCTTTGGATACCCAGCGCTGTTTCCACATGGAGGCGCAGCGTGGGCAAGTCGCTGTTGTCGGGATTTTTGCTGCCGTAGAGCAGCGTCACGTTTTCTTTTTTCAGGTGTTGTTTGACAAACGCGATAAATTCAGGCAAATCGGGGTTGTTGTTCAATTCCTTTTGATAGGATGCGGCAAACGCGTCATAGGTCATTTCATCGCGGTGAAAAGCTTGGCGCAGAGGCGTGGAAGGAGCGATTTGCTTTGCCCATTCATCCAGCGCAGCGGCTTCTTTGCTCAGACCCCGCGGCCACAGGCGGTCGACGAGTATGCGATACCCGTCGCTTTTTTGCGCGGGAACGTAGATGCGTTTCCACAGTAATTGATGCACGACGCCACCTCCGATTCTTAGTTGTTTGAGCGCCTCTGTTGCTGTTCATCGTAATATGAAACGTCCGTGCAAGGGGCGCTTTCACTTATCATTATAATTCATGCGGCGCAGAGCGCAAGAATTATTAAATCGATTTCAATTTTTTATTTTTGCAAGGTGAGGTGGCTTATTCCCATACCTTATTACGGAGGGTTTTCTGCATGGATTTGATGCGGAATACTTGCATTCAATCAACTGAAATCGGTATAAGAAATAACTTATTTGAAACAAAGGCGGATGATAACTTTCAGAATGAGCCGAAAGGCGGAGAAACAAGACAGGCGGTTAATGCGGCGTGCAGATATACCAAGACGCCCGGGGGCTGACAGGGATGATTGTAACATCGGCAAAATACCGTTCCATCTCTGTTTTTGCCTCGCGAATAAAACGAAAATAGTCGCCGCCCTCCAGTTTTTCAACAAAAGAGGTGAAAAGAAAACGGTTTTCATTGTAGTCATGAATGATAACGGCCAGTCGGCTCACACGATTCATTTCACGATACATGCGCAGCCTGTCTTCTGCGCCCATGCCGTGGGCAACGTAGGAGGCGATGGAGACATCAAAACACCTGTCGGCAAAGGGCAGTTTTTCGAGCACACTGGCTTGCACAAAGTGGATACTTTTATTTTCCGGCTGTCTTTTCGCGAAAGCGAGCATCTTTTGCGCGCTGTCGACGCCGACTACCCTAAGCCCCTTCGCATGCAGCACGGAAGCAAGGGCGCCGGTGCCGCAGCCCACGTCGAGGACGCTTTGACAGGCAGTGAGATCAAACGCGTCTTTGGCAAAGTCAATAATGCGCACAAAGCGCCTTTTTTGCCAAGGATAAAACAAACCGTAGATCGGCGCGATGAAGTTAAAGATAGAATCGCTGTTTCTTTCTTTCAAAGCAAACGGCCTCCTTGCAAAATTTGTCTAAAGAGGGGCAATGATAAGCGATGGACGATGGATCGATTTTCTTTCGTTTATGGGCGTATTTCGTTCAATCTATAAGCGGATACGGCGGGGCAAAGGTGTTTTATTTAAGCGGTATCAAAACAAAAAAGAACCTCCGTGCGCGGTTTTCGGTCGCAGGGAGGCTCATGTACGCTTAGAGGTCTTTTACCTGGGATTTTTTGACATCGTAGCCCAGAGCGGTAATGGCGTTTTCGACATCGCTTATCGCTAATTTTTCGTCGTTAAAGTCGAATTTTGCTTTGCTTGAATTGAACAATATTTTCACGCTGTCTTTTTCGACGCCGTTAAAGGATTTGATCGCGCCCTCTATTTTTTGCACACAGGACGGACAAGTCAGCGGACTCAGTTGTATCGTTGCTTTTTTCATGTTTTTTCTCCTTAATTTTTATCTTCTTCTTAATTTATATCGTAACAATCGCATGCCGTTTAGGATAACGACCAAAATACTCGCTTCGTGCACCAGCATGCCGATAGACATATTCATCCAATCGCTGAAAAATACGCTGAAGAGCAAAACCAGCACGACGCCCACGGCGATGATGATGTTTTGCAGCATGTTGCGGGCGGTGGCCTTGGTAAGACCCAGCGCGTGGGGCAGGCGGCTGAAATCCGAATTCATTAACACCACGTCCGAAGTTTCAATGGCTACGTCCGTGCCGCTGCCCATGGCAATACCGATTTGCGCCAGAGCCAGCGAGGGGCTGTCGTTGACACCGTCTCCCACAAAGGCCACGATTTGACCTTGTTTTTGCAGTGTTTGAATATAGGCGGATTTGTCTTCGGGCAGCATATGGCCGTGGGCTTCGGTGAGGCCCAGTTCGCGCGCCACGCGGTCAACGGTTCCCTGATTGTCGCCTGAAAGCACAATGAGGTTTTTGACGCCCAGTGCTTTGAGTTGTTGCAAGTCCTCTTTAACGCCCGGGCGGATTTGGTCGCGAATACCCATCAGGGCTTTTAATTCGCCGTCTACGGCGGTGAGTACCAGCGAGTTGCCGTTTTGTTCAAAACGGGCAATGTCTTCGCGGGCTTTTTCGCTTAGTGCAACATGTTGCTGCGCCATAAGCGCCACATTGCCGATGGTCACTTGACGGCCATCTACATTGGCCACAATGCCGCCGCCCTTGACGACATGGGTGTTTTCAACGGGATAGAGTGTTGTCTTACCGATATACTCCACAACCGCCTTGGCCAAGGGGTGGTCGGATTCGCTTTCAACGCTGGCGATATAGGAAAAGATGTCCGCCATATCGCTTGCGTAGGTTTCTGACTCCGCCACTTTGGGGTTGCCCACGGTGAGGGTGCCGGTTTTGTCAAAGACTATGGTATCCACTTTGCTGAAGTCGTGAATGACTTCGCTGCCTTTGAGC
>ENA-UOOM01000680-UOOM01000680.1-fermentation-metagenome-genome-assembly--contig:-NODE-680-length-36855-cov-7.338424_pt1 | contig 36855 bp, 29 predicted proteins | sample MGYA00245781_ERZ724031 | MGnify/ENA primary metagenome ERZ724031 (study PRJEB28704, sample SAMN03018317) | fermentation metagenome | biome: anthropogenic terrestrial biome; feature: soil; material... | reverse complement strand
TTCTACAACAGGAGGCTCTTTTTCTTCAATGTCCGTTTTTACTGGTTCAGTTCACGCCGACACCCTCTTTCCTTTTTGTCTCTATTTTCAAAAATCCGCATTATTCTGCTGCAAGCACAGGCTCTTTATATACACGCAGCTTTGAAATCCGGTTTTTATCCATTTCTTCCACAACTAATTTTAAATTCTCCAGCTCCAAAGCCTCGCCAACCTCGGGGAAATTTCCTAAAGTCATCAATACATAGCCTGCAATGGTGTCCACTTCGTCACTCTCCAAATTGCACCCCAGCGTTTTATTAAAATCCTCTAAGTGCGTTCCGCCCTCAACCACATATTCATCTTCATTTATGACTCTAATTTCCTCCTGCTCATCGTAATCATATTCATCGGCGATCTCGCCCATAATTTCTTCTATAATATCCTCCATGGTTGCCAGACCGGCGGTTCCGCCATATTCATCCAAAACAACGGCAACCGCCAGCCTGTTGAGGCGCATCTCCGCAAAAAGCTCTACAAGAGGCTTTGTTTCATAGGTAAAATAAGGCTCTCTCATATATTTTTTGGCAGAAAATTCTTTGGGCTCTACAAAGAAAACATCCTTCACATAAAGAATCCCCACAATATCATCAATATCCTCATCGTAAACCGGAAATCTGGAATATCCTTCTTCCTTTACCAACGCAACAAATTCCTCAAAGCTAATATCGCAGGAAACTGTCACCGTATCTGTTCTGGGCGTCATAATATCCCTTGCCTTGGTGTCACCAAAATCGAAAATATTGTTAATCATGGTTCTCTCTTCCGACTCCAGCACACCTTCCTCATGGCTGACATTCACTATGGTTTTTAACTCAGCTTCCGTAATCAGCGGTATCTTTTTGTTGGGATCATGCCCCAAAAGGCGAACCAGAGAGCCTGTAGCAACATTCAAAACCATAACCACAGGGCGGAAAACAAAGACCACGGCGGCAATCACACGCACCACACCCAAAGCAATCTTTTCCGCCTGCTGTGCCGCAATGGTTTTGGGGGTAATTTCCCCAAAAATCAATATGACGATTGTAATCAAAGCCGTTGCAAAGCCGGCACCGCTGCCCGCATTTCCTTGAAACATATGAATGGCCAACGCCGTTGTCAAGGCCGATGCACCATTATTCACCAGATTGTTACCAATCAAAATAGAACTCAGCAAGCGCTGTGGATCTTCCAAAAGCCTGCTAATCTTGTCTGCATTCTTTATTTGTTCCTCAACCATATTTCTAAGGCGAATTTTACTTAAAGAAGTGAGCGCCGTCTCAGAGGCAGAAAAAAATGCCGAACAGCAAATCAAAAAAACCAAAAGTCCTATCAGATACGGACTGGCACCGTCCACTAAAATCACTCTCCATTTCAAAAACCATTTTTTATTCTCTACAATAAGTTACAACAAAAAGCTTTCTGCCTTAGAAAAAGATCATGACCGCTCCAACCGGTTCTGCTCAATGGCTTCTGCCAATTCCGTTAATTCCATCCAACGCAGCATCCTGCCCTCCAGCTTCTCTTCCAAGGCTTTTTTTTCCTGGGATAGCTTTTGCAGCTGGGCATAATCTGTTGTGCATCTATCCATCATTTTATTCATCAGCCAAATTTTTTCCTCTATTTTTGCAATCTCCGTACCGATTGTATCATATTCCCGCTGATCCTTATAGCTCATTTTTGTAATGTGTCCCCGTTCCTTTGCCAGCCCTGTTTTTTGTAGCTTTGCTTCAACAATTTCCGGGGCTCCTTTTTCCTTTGCGGCCTTAAAATCACTATAGCCGCCCTCATACTGCTTAATTTTGCCCTCTCCCAAAAAAGCAAAAATACGGTTCACCGTTTTATCCAGAAAATATCTGTCATGGGATACGGCAATCACCGCCCCACGGAAGCCATCTAAATATTCTTCTAAAATCATCAAAGTTTCCAAATCCAAGTCATTGGTGGGTTCATCCAAAAAAAGTATATTTGGCGCACCCATTAAAACTCTGGCCAAATATAGCCGTCTTTTTTCACCGCCGGAAAGCATGGAAATGGGGCCTCTGTGCATATCCGCAGGAAACAAAAATTTCTCCAGCATTTGCGATGCGCTGATTCTGCCATCGTCCGTTTGGATATATTCCGCCGCTTCACGGATATAATCCAAAACCCGCATACTTTCCTCCATACCTTCATTTTCCTGTGAGAAAACACCGATTTTTACCGTATCCCCAAACTGCACCTCTCCGCTGTCCGGTTGCAGTTTTCCAGTCATTATTTTTAAGAGGGTTGTTTTGCCGCAGCCGTTGTCGCCGGTAATACCGATGCGGTCATCCCGCAAAACAATATAGCTGAAATCCTCAATATACTGCTTCCCATCGAAGGCTTTTGAGATATGCTCCAAGGTGATTGTCTTTTTTCCCAGACGGCTTTCCACAGACGAAAGCAGAATGGCTTGCTTTTCTTCTGGTGCTTTGATTGCGGAGGCCTGCTCAAAACGCTGCAGCCTTGCCTTTTGCTTTGTAGACCTTGCTTGGGCGCCCCGGCGAACCCATTCCAATTCTTTGCGCAAAAAGTTTTGACGCTTTCTTTCTCCCGCTGCCAAAAGCTCTTCTCTCTCTGCCTTCATTTCCAAAAAATTTGTATAATTTGCTTGGTAGGAATAGATCTGCCCACTTTCCAATTCAAGAATTCTGTTTGAAACCCGATCCAAAAAATATCTGTCATGGGTGACCATAAGCAGTGCTTTGGCGTATTTCTCCAAGTATTTTTCCAACCATTCCACGGTATCATGGTCAATATGGTTTGTAGGCTCATCTAATATCAAAAGGTCAACGGGGGCAATTAAGGCCGCCGCCAATGCAATCCGCTTCTTTTGACCGCCGGAAAGAGTATCCACCTTTTGGCCAAAATCCGAAATTCCAAGGCGGGTTAGAATGCTTTTTGCCTCGCTTTCTAAGGACCAAGCCTCTGCTTTATCCATTTCCTCCGTCAGCCTTGCGGAGGCTTTCGATAAATTTTTATCCCCGGGGATTTTATTTAATTGCTCCAGAATTTCCTCATATTCCCGAACCAAAGACAGCTTTGGGTTCTCCCCTGCAAAAACCTGCTGCAATACGGTGGTGCCCGGTGTGAATTCCGGATTTTGAGAAAGATATGCAATTTCCATGCCGTTCATGGTAATCATCTCCCCGCGGTCTGCTTGTCCCACACCCGCTACAATCTTCAAAAGGGTAGACTTCCCCGTACCATTCACGCCGATCACACCAATTTTATCTCCCTGATGGATACTAAAAGAAATATCATCGAAAATAACCCTTGTGCCATAGCTTTTACGGATGTGATCCGCAGTTAATAAAACCATATTATTTCCTCCAATATGTAGCATTACCCCTGTCTATATGGCAGAGGCAAGATTTAAGCATACACTCTCTGTAAGATGACAACATTTGCTATTTCTCGTTCTTCTCCCGGGCCTTTGGTTCTCCCTCTATCCCTTGAAGCGCAAACCTGCTCTGTTTCCCTTTCCAGATTAAAAAAACTGTCGCAGCCGCAATGAGTATGGCAGAAAAAATCTGAGAAACGGCGAGGCTGCCAAGAAGCAGCTGATCCGTACGCAATCCTTCGATCCAAACCCTGCCCAAGCCATAGCCAAGAAAATAAAGTCCTGCAATTTGCCCATGAAACTTCTTTCTGCGGCTCATAAACAGCAATAAGGCAAACACACCAATATTCCATAAAGATTCATATAAAAACGTAGGGTGTACTTGAATATAATCCACCCCATTCACCACCTGCAGCTGGCTAAGAGCCCGCTCGGAAATGTCCCCAAGACGCACCTGTGACAGCTGATAACGCATGGCAAACAAATTATTTGTAAAATCACCAAAGGCCTCCCGATTGAAAAAATTCCCCCAGCGCCCCAATATCTGTCCAAAAACCAAGCTTGGTGCGGCAGTGTCCGCCAGCTGCCAAAAATCCATTTTTTTTACTTTGGCATACACCAATGCGGTCAAAACACCGCCGATGACACCGCCGTAAATGGCAAGGCCGCCCTCTCGGGTTGCAAAAATTTTAATCATATCTTGGCTGTAAGTGTCCCAAGAAAAAGCAACATAATAGAGCCTTGCACCAATAACAGCAAAAACCAAGGCATATAAGGCAAAATCCAAATAGGTGTCGGCATCCTGCCCCGTCCGTTTTGCTTCCCGCATGGCCAGCATTAGCCCCAGCAGCACACCCAAGCCAATAAAAATTCCGTACCAGTATATCTCTTTTCCAAACACTGTGAATGCAACACGGCTCAAATGATCTATTTCTATTCCCAAATTCGGAAACCAAATCTCCGGCATAAATTAACCACCTTTCTTGCTTTCCCTTCATTTTAGAAGCCTTTGGCCCAATACCCCAAGGGCACTCTTATGATTCTAGCCAATTTTTTGCATTTTTATTGTCAGCACATACATTTCGTATATGAAAAAAATAAACTTGCGTTGTGCACAAAATAAACGTTTCAAAAATGACCTTTGCTTCTGTTTAGAAAAAATAATACCACATAATACCCTCTAACTCAATGTATTCTTCCCGAAAACTTCTTTTGTCTGCCCAAAATGCAATATTTTCGGAATTTTTCTTTGCAAAAAATATTGCCATTGAAAAAGGTACAGAAGTTTAAACTTCTGCACCTCAAGGTACCAACAAAACCGCCGCCTCTTGCGAATGGCGAAAGAAACCCGTTTTTTTCTTAGCGAACCACAGAAAGAACCATTCTCTCCTTGGAAAATTCCTTATTTAAAAGGCTTTCCGCCTCCTTTTTTTGTACGGTTTTTATATCATAAAAAACTTGCCCTGCGGTGCAGTCGGTCATTGCCCATTCAATCTGCCCAAGGACTGTCCCCGCTACCGATTGGCTGCGGCGAATAAACCGCCCGATCTGCTTTTTGCGAATTCTGAGAAAATCATCCTCATGGATTCCCTCCTGCATCAGCCTCTCCATATGTTGCAAGAGCAGGTCACTGACCTCTTTTCCTTGGGCGCCCACACCGGAAAAGGCACAAAATGCATACCCTTCTCCGCTGAAATAGGCATTCCCCAAGGGCTCATCCAAATATTTTCTGGCATATGCCTCCTCATAAAATGCACTGCTTTCTCCCGCTAAAATATCCAGAAGTATGCCCATCAATAGGCGCTGACGCAAAGGGTTTTGGGTAGCAGGGGAAAGCTTAAACCCAATTTGAAAAACAGGGCGGCTGATTTCCAGCTTTCCTTCAACATAGCTTTCCTTGATATGTGCCGGCTCCCTTTCAAAAACAGGCTTTACAATCCCGGCTTTTCCCTTGACCATCCCCGTTGCTTCCAAAATCTTGCGAGGACGAATATCTCCCCCGCAAATCAAGCTGAACCGATCCGGTGTATACATACAATCGTAGGCTTTTCTCAACACCTTGACATCCATTTTCTTGAGGGATTTTGCATCCCCCGCAATGGGAATGCGGACAGGGTGGGTATGATACATGGCCTGTAAAAGCTGATAATATACCTTCCAATGGGGATCATCGTCATACATGGTGATTTCACTTTGAATAATATTTTTTTCCTGCTCCGTTTCCTCCGGCAAAAAATAAGGGTTTTGCACAAAGCTTAACAGAAGCCTTAGGTTTTCAAAAAAATTCTCCTGACAACTGAAATAATACACTGTTTTTTCCCCATCGGTAAACGCATTGGCGGAAGCGCCCTGCTGGCTGAATGCGGCAAAGGCATCCCCCCATTTCTGACGGAATAGCCTATGCTCAATAAAATGTGCCGTACCTTCCGGAAAATGGAGCTGCTTGTCTTTCCCTCTCCAATGCAAAAAATTGGAGCCTGCTTTGACCACAAGGGCCGCCATTTTTTCTTCATATTCCGGCATGGGAAACAAATAACAGTCCATACCCGAGGAGGTTTTTGCCCAAACCGTTCCATTTTTATGTGTGTCACTTCCCTGCATTGCCCGCCGCCTCCTTTCCGCTCAACAAATAGATGGCTTTTAATCTGGCTTTATTGGCCATACGGCAAACCTCTTCCGCCGTTACATTGCGAATATGGGCCAAAAACGGCTCTAAGCCCCGTTCTCCGCCGCCTAAAACCTGCTCCACTGAAAAATCCGCCATTGCCCAAGGCTGATCGGCAATGGTTTGATATTGCCTTAAAAGAGCCGTTTTCGCCTGCTCCAGCCGCTTTGCTTCTGCCGGCTCCTCGCCAAGGCTTTCTAATGCCTTTAAAACCTCCACTGCGGATTTTTTTGCATCCTTCGCCTGAATGCCTGTCTGTACAAACAGCCGCCCTGTCAAGGGATAGGAATAGGATTTTATGTCATAGCAAAGCCCCTCTTTTTCTCGCAGGCTCTGAAACAGCAAAGAATCGGGGTCTCCCCCGAAAAGCTGATTCAGCACCAGCATTGCGGCATAGCTACGTTTGCCCCACCGGGCGGTTGTGTCAAAAGCCATCAAAAGTCTGGCCTGCTCCATGGGCATATGTTCCTTAATAAACACAGGCGCCGCAGTGCAAGGTCTTTCTTTTTCCTCCAAAAGCCTTTCCAAAGGCTCCCCGCCGGGAAAAATCTTCCGCAAAGCTGCCAGCTTACTTTTTTCTCCCCGGTCTCCGCAAAAAAACACCTTTACCGGGGCGTGCTCAAAAATATTCGTATAATATTCATATAATATTTTGCCGTCAATTTCTTTTATATCTTCTTCATAGCCCTCTGCAGAAATTTCCAACGGCGTGCCCTTGGCCCCTTCCTGCAAGCAGCGTTTTCGGGCATACTGCTGTTTATCATCCTTTGCTGCCGCCAATTTTTTCTCTAGTATCTCCTTGCATCGCTTAACTACACCCGGGGGGAAAGCCTCCTGTTCCACCAAGGGTTCCGCCGAAAGGGCTTTTAAAAACGCCACCCCTTCCTCCGTATCCACCGCCTTAGCCGCCTCCAAGGCAAAAAGCAGCAGTTGCTTCTCTCCTTTTTTGATAATGGAAATATCCCACACTGCGCCATACATTTCCTCCGCCGCCGTGGCAATTGCCCGTCCATTAGGATAATGCCTGCAGCCCTCTTTCAGTACCTCCGCTAACAACGCTGTTTTTGTAGCCGTATCCCGTTTTAGGGGCAGCTCAAAAAAAAGCAAAAACAGGTTCGTTTTAAATTTCCTGCCTTCTAACCAAAAAATTCTGCATCTTGGCGTATTTCTCTCCAAGGTATACATCTGATCACCTCATTTACTTCATTTTGGGTTATTGTTTCCCAAAGAAATAAAAAAAACTCCCCAAGGAGATTTTATTTCTGCTGCATTGAAATTATAAAATAAAAAAGCTGATGAAACTGTTTTCTGCAATTTGTTCCATATAAAAAAATGTCGCATTTTGGTATCAGCAGAAACCACACTTTTCGTTTACCATCATTTTTCGATTCTTTTGCCAGACATACAAAAAACCGCAAACAAGCAAGCTAGGCTACACAACCTCGCCGGTGGGTATTTTGTTTAATTTTTTCTGATAATACTGAAGTTTATTTTCATACATAATTTGATCCGCTTCATGCATCAAATTTTGAACCATCTCTTTCGTGACCATTACATTTTCAACGGTTTTGCTTCCGCAGGAAATGGAGATGGGGCCATGCTGAAAATCCCCCCATTTCTCTGTGGTTTTTGCAATCCTTTGCTGACACGCTTCATTGCTTAATACCGTTTTCGTCAGTAGCACCACAAATTCGTCTCCCCCTAAGCGATACCAAGCATCCTTTTCCTCAGGGAAAGCCTCTTGGATACTTTTTGCAGCTTCACACAAAAGCTGATCCCCTGCCCCGTGGCCCTCTGTATCATTCACAGGCTTCAAGCCATTCACATCCATTAAAATCACCGTCAGCGTTGGACACAGTGCACCGCTTTCCTCTAATGCCTCAATTCTCTTCTCAAGGGCCGCCCGATTGGGCAGATGGGTCAAAACATCCCGCAGGGCCAACTCCTTATAAACCCTATTTTCCACCTCCACCGCAACGTAGCACCGTATCCGCTTTGCAAAAATCCACACAGTGACCACAATACAGGCGAGAACACCATAGCGAAAAAACTTTGCATTGTCCAAAGGCATGAAGTAAAAAAAGCGCAATACATCTAAAAAATAAAACCCTAAAAAAGCAATGGTTGCCATGAAAAACCCGGCGGTATAAAAGGATTTTCTTTTTGCGTATTCGCGGATAGAAATTCCCGCCAGGGCAAAAAGTGTGAAAAGAAGCACCATATAGGTGATAGGCATCATCTGAATATATTGAAATTTTCCCATAAGGTGCAGTATATTTTGCAAAATAAAATTCGCTGCGGCTACTCCCGATAGTTTATGTAAAAACCATCCCTGCTCCTCCAAAACATCTCCATAAAATATAGGGAGAATAACGGGCAAAAGCATAAAGGACTGAAAGGAAAGATACCCCAGAAGCATTTCCCGCTGACTGCCCAGATAGAGCACCTGCGAATTGGCGGCAGACCAAATGCTGCTTAATAGCATGAAAACAGAGGTATGAAGCAAAATCCGTCCATTTTTACCCCTTTCCATCCACTCTCTGATCCCCATTGCCAAAAGCAGCAGGGCGAAAAAAATCATAATGCCCGTAATGCCTAGTGTGAGCACATTGGAACGGAAGGATTCTAAAATCATCAAAGCCTCCGTGCCAATATAAAATGCAGGAAGATAAAGCTGGGCCTCTTTTACAGGGGATTGGAATGAAATTTCAATGATTTTACCGCTATCCTCCATCTGCAAAGGAACCACACACAAACCATTGGTGTTCATCCGCCTTTTTGAATAGGGCAAATATCCACAATATGTGTAGCGATGGACTCCCCTCACATTCACATCCACATCCTGATACGCATTTGGAAACGCTAAAATAGAGTCATGCTTTAAGTTGGAGGGTAATTGACAAAAAAGCTTCGTTCCCGCCGGCGCTTCAAAAATTGTTTTGGGTAAGGCCTCCACAGGCTGCACTTTTTCGCCCATTTTCAGCATCCATCCCGTATTCAGCTGCGTCATCCCTTGGGGAAGGGCCTCCTTTGCAGTTTTATGAAAAAAACCTGTTGCACCGATAGACACAAAAATAAGACCTACGATAATCACCTTATATAGAATATGGTATAAATTTTCTCTATCCATCGATACCTTCTCCTTATTCTTATACATTCATTATATATGGTTTTCCTATAAAATGCATAAAAACAGGGAATTTTCCGCAAAAATATTACGAACTTTATCGACAAAAAAGCCTATGAAAGCCAAGGCTTTCATAGGTAAACTGTTGTTAAATCAACTTTTATAGCGAAAAGAGCCGAAGTCATTTTTTCGTATACTTCTACCTTATTTCCAGAATTCAAACTCAAGATCATAGATGCGCACAGTGTCTCCCTGCTGAATTCCTTTTTCTTCCAAGGCCTCGATAATGCCTTTTTCCTTTAAATAGTTCTGGAAGAAAGCAAATCCCTTTTCTGTTTCAATATTGGTGTATCCAATCATTTTTTCAACACCCACGCCTGTCACTGCAAAATAGCCCTCCTCTACCACTTCGATGGTAAACGGCTCTGTATCAACAGCAATTTCGTCATATTCTTCATACTCTTCCGCAAACACAATGTCCTCGGGATACTCCTTTAAAATCAAAGCAACGGCAGACAAAAGCTCATCCAATCCTTTATTGGTCGCCGCAGAAATAGGGAATACACGGAAGCCCTCTTTTTCATAGGCTACCTTTAACCGCTCCACATTTTCTGCCGATTCGGGAATATCCGTTTTGTTCGCCGCAATTACTTGGGGGCGCTTTAACAATGCTGGATTATATTCCTCCAGCTCACGGTTGATTTTTTCCACGCTCTCCACGGGGTCGTCCCCTTCCACGCCGGCGGCATCCACCACATGAATGAAAACCTTTGTTCTTTCCACATGGCGTAAAAATTCATGGCCAAGGCCAATGCCTTCGCTTGCCCCTTCCACCAGGCCGGGGATATCCGCCAAAACAAAGCTATCCCCAAATTTTCCCTGCACCACGCCCAAATTGGGGGATAGGGTTGTAAAATGGTAATTTGCAATTTTCGGGTTTGCATTTGTTACCATGGAAAGCAGTGTGGATTTTCCCACGTTGGGGAAGCCGATCAACCCAACATCAGCAATGAGCTTTAATTCCAAAATCACGTCATATTCCTTGGCAATGCGCCCTCGTTCTGCATACCGGGGTGCTTGTCTGGTAGGGGTTGCAAAATGCTGGTTGCCCTTGCCGCCCTTGCCGCCTGAAATCAACGTTTTTTGTTCTCCTACCTTACTGATGTCCGCCATAATCTTGCCGCTTTCCGCTTCGCGGATGACTGTCCCCACAGGCACCTTAATGATGATATCCTCACCATCCTTACCAAAGCAGTTTCTTTTGCCGCCGTCCTCCCCGCTTTGGGCTTTAAACATTCTTTTATACCGAAAATCCATCAAGGTATTCATACCATCGTCGCCAACAAAAATCACACTGCCGCCCTTGCCGCCATCGCCGCCATCGGGGCCGCCATGGGTAATATATTTGGCTCTAAAAAAAGAAACCATTCCGTTGCCGCCGTTACCGCCTTTAATATGGATTTTGACTCTATCTACAAACATTTCTCTCACCTCTTTATAATTACTTCTCAAACACAAGTCCTCGGGGTTGTCCCCGCAAGGGGTCTCTGCCTTGGGCAGTCCCCCTTTGAAAAGGCCGAACCAAAGCTTAAAAAATTACACAAAAATTCTTTTACGATAAGGAATGTCTATGAAGGCAGTGCATAGTCCAAAGAAGCCTTCGCCTTTTTCGTCAAAAGCAAAGCTTTTTTTGCTTTTCACGAAAAAGGCTTCAAATGGTATCATTTGAAGCCTTCACAATTCTTATTCAGCAATTTCGATAGGGTAAACAGAAACCTGTTTTTTATCTCTGCCTTTTCTTTCATACTTCACACGGCCGTCAACCAAAGCAAACAATGTGTCATTGCCGCCCTTGCCAACGTTTGTACCGGGATGAATTCTTGTGCCTCTTTGTGTGTATAAGATATTACCGGCCAAAACAAACTGACCGTCCGCACGTTTTGCGCCAAGTCTCTTTGCATTAGAGTCACGGCCATTCTTTGTGGAACCGCCGCCCTTATGATGCGCGAAGAACTGAAGGTTTAATCTAAACATCACTTACACCTCCTTATAATTCAAAGTAAAATACCGTTTATATTCCGATTCTATTGCCGATAGGCCTAATTCCAGCGTTTTTAACAGAAGCTGTGTATCATGATCCGCCAAACCCTCTAAAGGGAAAAGAAGTTTGAGAAAACCGCCGTTTTTTTCATCCCCTTCACAACGAAAAGGGATTTCCGTAAACTGCTCAATGGCGTTTACGGTATTCAGCGTCAATGCAGATACAGCGGAGCAAACAATGTCTCTGCCGCTTTTTGCATAGTCTGCATGGCCCGTTAGCTCAATCCCGCAGATTTTTTTGTCTTTACGATAAATAATAGCCCTTATCATAATTAGATAGACTTAATCTGTAATTTTGTGAAAGGCTGTCTATGGCCTCTTTTTTTGTGGAAGCCTTTTTTGGGTTTGTACTTATAAACAATAACCTTTTTCGCCTTACCATCACCAATTACAGAAGCTGTAACAGCAGCACCGTCAACATAGGGCGCACCAACTGTAACGTTACCGTCCTTTGCAAGAACAAGAACCTTATCAAAAGTAAACTCCTGACCAGCTTCTACGCCTAACTTTTCAACTGTGATAACATCACCCTCAGCTACCTTATACTGCTTTCCGCCTGTTTCAATAATTGCGTACATATGAACACCTCCTCGCAAGTTACTCGCCGAATATGGTAATCAAAGCCTTTCTTTGATTTTACAGAACCTCTTCGTGCGGCTGAACATACTTCATAATAGTATCACAGCCAAAAAACCATGTCAACAAAAACTATTCCACTTCATAGCCATTTTTTACTGAAAAATACGCCGAGCTGTCTCCCTTTTTCCATAAAAGCTCACACAGCAGCTGTTTGCCCTCTTTTGTCATACATTTTCTCCCATTTAAAGTTTCTTCGTAGGACATTTTCAGTGCCTCCAGCGCTTTTTCCTCCAAGCCGCACAGATGATACAGCCTGCCGATTTTATCACAGGCTCTGCCGAAGCTTTCCGATGTGATTCCGTTTTTTCCCGCCAATAGCAACACATGATCCAACAAGGGCTCCGCCTCCCTTGCATTGCCCAAGCGGATCTGCAAGGTTGCCACACGCAAAAGAAATTTTCCGAACCGTTCCGTTTCCCCCTCTCGGTTTCTGACGGACACAGCCAATGTATAAAACAGCTCCAAGGCCTCGGAATACCGTTCTGAGGCGGATAAAATCTTCCCCATTTTTTCTATTCTGTTGTCCCGGGCCAGACATTCCGGAAGGGCCAATTCCTTATAAATCTGATTCCAAGCGTGGTAAAAGGAAAGGGCTGTTTCACTTTTTCCCGTTTTATAAAAGCAATCCCCAATGCAGCCAAGAACATGGCAATGCTCCCAAGAATAAGGGTCTCCATACTCGCCGATATATTCTTTTACATTGATAAATTTCTGCAAGGCTTTTTCCGCTTCGCCATAAGCCAAATACGTTTGGGCCAAGCGGGTGGCGGTTTCCAAATAGTATTTAGGCTCCGCTTCCTCTTCCGCCTTCGCAAACCAATAAATGGCTTGGGCCTTATCCCCCAAACGATAATATATCTCTCCCAAAAAAATTGCGGAAAATACCCGCTTTATATTTTCCAGACCTTCCGCATCATGGATATTTTCGTAAAATTCCGTTACGGCAGCAATCATTTCTTTCAGTGCTTTCCGTTCCTTGTCCTTCATGCGCCTTCTTACGGGCTTATGGGGTCCCCTTGCCCCGGTGCGGAATTGTTCCTGCAGGTATGTGTATTTTTCATTGGGCCCTAAGCCGCTTCGCAATAGCTTGCCCTCTGCCTCTGCCGCATAGGCCTTGGCCTTTTCTGCCTCTTCCTGCCGCAAATAGCAGCTTCCGATGGCCAGCAGTGTGCAAGCGGCCTCCCGCTGTTCTTCGGCAGTCTCCTCAAAATTCACATCATTTCGTTCCTTATAAAGCTGAATGGCACGGGGGCAGTCTCCCCGCAAAAAACAAACCTTCGCAAAAATTTCCAAGGTTTTGATATAAACAGGATTATCCTCATCCACAGTCTCTTTTTGCAGCTGCAACGCTTTCTCAAGGATTTTTTCAGCGGCGGCCAAATCTCCGGATTTTTCATAGGCAATCCCCAGGTTTTGCAGCACCTCGGCATATGCGCTGTGCTGTTTTCCCCACAGTAATTTTGCACTTTTCTCTGCCTCCAAGCAAATCAACACGGCTTTTGTATGCTCTTCCTGCCTGATCCGAAGGTGAAACAAGCATTTCATCAAAAAAATATCCAGTTCTTTGTCAAAATCAGGATGGGCTCTATTTTTTTCAATCATAAGTTCAAAGAGAAATGCCGCCGCTTCATACGCCCCCTGCTGTTCAAAAAGGTTGGCGATTTCCGTGCACACCCAAAAAAATGCCCTGATATGGTATTCCGGATCTTTCTGTAAAATATCCACCGCATCTTTATAATAGTTTAGGGCTTTTTTAAAATTTTGCATATCCGCCGCAATTTGCCCCAGATGAATATAATTCTTTGCAAGCTGGCTCTCCTCTTGGGGCAAAAACAGCTTCCTTAATACCAATGTGTTTTCCGCAATTTGCAATGCATTTGTGAAATCCTTTCTTCTGGAAAGATTCAGTGCCATTCTGTCTAATATTTCAAAAAAAAGCACATTATTTTGTCCAAACCTTTTTTCGATCAAATCCAGCGCAGTCTCATTCAAATAGAAGGCTTTTTCCAATTTGCCTTCCTTTAAATATAAAGCCGAAAGATAATGCAAGCAGTTGATATAATCCAGCTGTGTTTTTGGAAACATCTCTCCCCGCACCTCAAGCCCTCGCTCACAATATTCTATGGCCGAAGGGGTAAGCCCTGCCTTTTCATAAACAAACGCCAGAGCAAAGGCATTGGTAAGATAGGGCAGGCTGTGGGTACCCAGTTTTTTCTCTATAATTTCCAATGCAAATTCATAATAATAAGTGGCTTTTTTATAGTTCCCCGCCTGGGCAAAGCAACGACCCATGGCAGTGTGAATATCAGCCATATCCATAATTTGTAAACCAGGACAACTGCGGCTGTTTTTCAAGGCCTTAGTATAGCTTTCCAAAGCAAGGTCAAACTTCCTTTGTTTTTCATACGTATTCCCCAAATGATAGAGGGTATGAATGGTATCCATATGCCCCAGCCCCAGTATGGTTTCCCGCACCTTAAAAACCTTCTTATGCAGCTCCAGCGCCAGATCATGCCGCTCCAAATGATTATATACTATGGCTAAATTGTTTAATGTATCCCCATAGGAGGCTGATTGTCCAAAGCTTGCTTTTTTCAGACCCGCCGCCCGGCTGTAATACTCTACCGCTTTCTCATAAACGCCCAATGCATCAAAGGCGGCGGCCACGTTATGCATATCCTCGCCGTACCCCGGGAGCTCCGCCCCACCGTTTTTTCTGTAAACCTCCAATATGTGCTCGCCCAAGAATAAGGCCTTTTTGAAATCCCCTTCTTTGTATGACTCCACGAAGCTTTTCCGCAGCTCCTTGATTTCAGCCAAATAAAACCTCATGCTATCACATCCTGCCTATGATTGATCCATCTCTTCAAACGCTTCCTTAATTACCCCATAGGAATAACCCTTTCGCTGCAAAAAACCGTATAGCTGTTTTTTCTTTTTTTCATCCGGCGGCCATTGCCCTCTTGTCTTTTTCTCCAACCACTTCACTGCATCCGCCGTTTCTGAAAATTCTGTCTCCGTCAAAACTTCGGCGCAAATTTGTTCGGAAACCCCCCGTTGTATCAGCTCCATTCGCAATGCGTAAGCCCCCCTCGGGCTTAGACGCAGGCGCTCCTTTATGTAATGCACGGCATAGTCTTTGTCATCTATATACTTATATTTTTTTAAAAAAGAAAGTACCTTTTCTATGATTTCTTCTGCAAAAGCATAGTCCGAAAGCTTGCGCCGCACCTCTTTCTCCGTTCTCAGCTTATATCCAATATACTGTAGAGCCTTATTCTGGGCTTGAATATAAATCAAGCTTTCCTGTATAAAAAGCACCGTTTTTTCGGGAACCTCTTTGCCCTCTTGGATATGAAAATATTCTATATCCGCCTTGGGCAAAGCGAATACATACTCCCCGTCAATATATATATTATATTTCGATGTATCTCTTTTTTGCATTGAAATTTTTGTTACCAGCATGGCCTTCTCCTTCTGTTATTTATTATAGCATACTATTATTTTACATACTATGTCAACCGGGACAAGGCTGTCCTACTTTAAAAAAACCATAGAAAAAGCCTGATTGCGTTTACGGGAATCCCCTTGCAATGCAGGCTTCTATGGTTTCAATTATTGAGAAATTACAAAGAATTGCCACTGCCCTTGTAATTTCACCAATTTGTATGTATTAAAATTACCCATGTATCGGCTTGTCTATTACAAATCCAGCTCATCCACAGCGGAAGCAGCCTTGCCGGCGGTTTTTTGAGGCTTCTTTTCTCCTTCGGCATTCTTCCCCTCCTGGGGGCTTTCCGCAGAATCAAGCAGGCCATAATGCTCCCTTACGGCATTTTCCACCTCGGCACACATATCCGGGTGCTCCTGCAAAAACTGCTTTGCATTCTCCCGGCCCTGGCCGATTCTTGTTTCTTTATAAGAAAACCAAGAACCGCTTTTGTTAATAATGCTTACCTCGGCGGCCAAATCTAAAATATCGCCATACTTAGAAATCCCCTGTCCATAAATAATATCAAACTCCGCCGTTTTAAAGGGCGGGGCAACCTTATTTTTGGCAATTTTAACCTTTACTCTGTTTCCAATCAATTCCGTTCCCTGCTTTAAAACATCAGCCTTTCTGATATCCATTCGCACAGAGGCATAAAATTTCAGGGCACGGCCGCCGGTGGTAGTCTCCGGATTGCCATAAACAATGCCGATTTTTTCTCTCAGCTGGTTAATGAAAACAACGGTACAGTTGGATTTACTGGTAATACCCGTCAGCTTTCGCAATGCCTGGCTCATTAATCTGGCTTGCAGGCCCACATGGGATTCGCCCATTTCCCCTTCGATTTCCGCCTTTGGAACCAAAGCCGCAACAGAGTCCACAATGACAATATCAATGGCACCGCAGCGCACCATGGTTTCGGCAATTTCCAAAGCCTGCTCCCCATTATCGGGCTGAGAAATATATAATTCATCAATATTGACACCCAAGGCCTTTGCATAAACAGGGTCTAAGGCGTGCTCCGCATCAATATAGCCGGCTATGCCACCTCTTTTTTGCACCTCTGAAACAATATGCAGAGCCACCGTTGTTTTACCCGAGGATTCCGGCCCGTAAATTTCAACAATTCTGCCCTTGGGCACACCGCCTACACCCAAAGCCACATCCAGGCTTAGGGAACCTGTGGGAACAACCTCCACATTCATATTGCGGCTGTTGTCTCCCATCTTCATCACCGCACCCTTGCCAAACTGTTTTTCAATATATCCTAAAGCAGCGGATAAGGCCTTATCCTTGTCCTCGAAGCGTATATCTTCTTTTTTTGAATCATCCTTCTTTGCCAACGCTTATCATCCTCCCACTCAACGAACTAATGTTCTTATTTTAACCTATTTCCTGCTCCGTGTCAACTGTTTTTCTCAGAGGCTTTTCCGCAAGCAGCATTGCCGCAAAGATAATGGCACATCCTAAAAAACCACGCCACCCCAAACGCTCGCCATAAAAAATTATGGAAAGAACGGCGGCAAAAATGGATTCCGAGGTGATAATAATTGCAGTTTTGTTTGCCGAGGTATATTTCTGCCCCACAGACTGCAAAACAAAATAAACCGCCGTGCAAAAAATACCAACTCCCAAAAAGCTCTGTATTGCCATACCGCTCATGGGCGGCATCTCTCCCCCTGTCAGCAGAACGGCAAAGAACGAAATGGCCGTTACCGCAATATGCTCCACCAGCGCAATATGCACAGAATCACATTCACAAACAGCCTTGCCCATGAAAGCCATCTGCATAGAAAACGCCACCGCGGCACCAAAGGAGAGTATGGCACCGATGTCAATTCTAAAATCCTCTGTCACCGAAAGCAGGGCTACGCCAAGCAAGGTCAAAAAAGCCGCCAGAAAACAGCTTAGCAAAGGCTTTTGCCGATAAGCAAACCAGCAAATAAAGGGGACGATTGCCGCTTGGGTGTTACATAAAAAAGCATTCACTGAGGGTGTTGTATATTGCAGGCCCACCGTTAGCAAAAGAAAGGTTGCCGCCAGCATCACACCCAAAGCACTGCCTGTTTTCCATTCTTTTTTCGTAATTTTAGGGTATTTTTTAAAATAAATCAGGCTTAGGCAAACGGTTGCAACCAAAAACCGCCCCAGCATAACCTGATATGGTGTATAGCCCCAATCCAAAAGATATTTTACGCCAATGAAACCGCCTCCCCCGATGGCGGCGGCAAGCAAAAGCATCCAATCTCCTTTATTTCTCATATTGCAATTTTCTCCGTAACCAATCTAATGCTTGAAATGTTGCCCGGTCTCTGATTCTATTGCGGCTTCCTGCAAAATGGAAGGCCTTTGCCTCCACTATTCCGTTATAGTAAATACCGATATAAACCAAGCCCACAGGCTTTTCCTCTGTGCCGCCGTCGGGGCCTGCCAAGCCTGTGGTGGCAATACCGATTTGAGCACCGGAGGTTTTTGCAATGCCCTCCGCCATTTCCAACGCAGTCTCTTTGCTTACTGCGCTAAATTTTGCAAGGGTTTGGGGTGAAACACCCAAACGCTTCATTTTTGCCCCATCGGTATAAGTGACACAGCCCTCCAGAAAAACCTCCGAAATGCCAGAAAAACGGATCAGCCGCGAGGAAATTTCCCCGCCTGTGCAGGATTCCGCAACGGCAATTGTTTTTTTCTGCTCCAGCAACAGCTTGGCAACCTCTGTTTCCATATCGGTTTCACCCTCGGCATAAACGGACTTCCCCAATCTTTCCCGCAGGGTCGCCGCAACAGGGTCAATGAGGCGTTCAGCCGCCTCTTTTGTTGCCGCCTTCGCCGTAATACGCAAAAGCGCCTCACCGTCCTTTGCATAAGGGGCAATGGTGGGGTTGGTTTGCGCATCAATGATATCCTTCACCATTTCCTCCATGGCGCTTTCTCCCACGCTGGCTACACGCAGAATTCTGGAGAGGAAGGTACATTCCTGCTTCCGAATCAGATATGGCTTTGCCTGATTTTCAAACATCGGCACAACCTCTTTTGGCGGGCCGGGGAGCATGATGATCATTTTTCTGTTTTTTTCTATGATAATGCCCGGTGCTGTGCCGTTTGCATTATACAGCACCACGCCGTTGCGGGCCGGAACATATGCCTGCTTCCTATTATTTTCCGTCATTTCTCTGCCGATTTTATCGAAAAAAACTTCAATTTGCGTCAATGCCTTTTCATCCAAAACCAGGGATTCATCGAAATATTTTGCCGCCGTTTCCTTGGTCAAATCATCCTCTGTAGGGCCTAAGCCTCCTGTGGTAATTACCAAGTCCGCCCTGGAAAAAGCGTGATAGAGGGTATCCTCCAATCTTTGGGGGTTATCCCCCACCACCGTTTGATAGTATACCTCAATGCCCAATGCGGCCAGTTCCTTGGCTAAATATTGTGCATTGGTATTTAAAATATCTCCAAGCAACAGCTCTGTGCCTACTGCTAAAATTTCTGCTTTCATCCCGAGCCTCCTTATCTTCTGTTTCAAACACTTTTATTGTATTCTTTTTGAAGTGAAATTCCAAGTCTTTTTGGAAAGAAAAAAAGAGCAAATCTGCTCTTTTTTCTTTAGAAGGTCAAGACCTTGAGGGCGTCGCCCGCCCACAAGGGTTTCGGATCAGCACTTTGCTCTGCAAAGCCATCCTTCGGATAGATGGCACTGCTTTGCATACTTGATCCTATTGAAACTGCATATGCTGGGGTTTCATATCCTCAGGAATACCCATTATGGGTAGGGATATCTCCCTATGCGGGGTGCGGGGCAGCGCCCTGCGCAGGTCTTTATATAGAATTACCCGTGTAATACTTGTTTATTTTTAATAATATAATCCGCACCGGAAAGGATGGTGAAAAATACCGCCAAGCCGATCAAAATGGTTTCTGCCACAGGAATGCCCGCAAAAGGCAAGTCCAGCAGAACAAGGATAATCATAAGCATCTGTACTGTGGTTTTCACTTTGCCCCACCAGCTTGCAGCCATCACAATATTCGCCTCCATGGCTAGGGTGCGGAAGCCCGTAATGGCAAACTCCCTGGCCAAAATAAGTATGACCACCCAGCTGGGCAAATCCCCAAGCTGAACCATTGAAACCAGCGCCGCCATCACCAAAAGCTTATCCGCCAAGGGGTCCATAAATTTCCCGAAATTGCTTACCATATGCCATTTTCTGGCCAAATAGCCATCTAAAAAATCCGTCAAGGACGCCGCAATAAAAATGACAACGGCAATATAACGGTTGTTAGGCGCAGGCAGCAAAAACAGTATCAACAGAAATACAGGAATTAAAATTACCCTTAATATCGTTAGCTTATTCGGCAGATTCATCTGCATAAATTACATCTCCCATCAAGTCATAATCTCCGGCTTCGCGTATTTTTGCCATTACAAAATCTCCGGAATACAGTTCCTCTTCGGAAGTCAAAAATACCAGACCGTCAATCTCCGGCGCTTCCCTTTGGGTGCGTGCGCAGTAAATGCTTTCCTCGGGCAATTTGCCTTCCACCAATACCTTTACCGTCTTACCCACTTCTTTTTCGCATAAAGCGGCGGAAATATTTTTTTGGATATCCATAATGGTATCTTTTCTGGCTTCCTTTACCTCATCCTTAACCTGATTTTCCATGGCTGCCGCAGGGGTTCCGTCCTCCTGAGAGTAGGCAAACACACCTAGGCGGTCAAACCGCAGTTCCTCCACAAAGCCCACCAAGTCTTGGAATTCTTCCTCCGTCTCCCCGGGAAACCCGACAATCAGCGTTGTTCTGATAGCAATATCCGGCATAGCCTTCCGCAACGCCCCAACCTTTTCTTTAATCAAGGCTTGATTGCTCTTTCTGCCCATACGCTTTAATACCCCGTCATTCCCATGCTGAATGGGCATATCAATATAATGACAGATTTTTTCATTCTGCGCCATAACAGCAATGGTTTCCCCAGTCAAGGTTTCGGGATAACAGTATAACAAGCGAATCCACGCAATACCCCCAATTTCCGACAGCTTCTCCAGAAGGATATGCAGCTTGGGCTCGCCGTACAAATCCCTGCCATAAATAGAAGTATCCTGCGCCACAATCACCAATTCCTTTACCCCGCTTTGGGCCAAGGCTTCCGCCTCTTCCACAAGGCTTTCCATGGTGCGGCTTCTGTGCTTTCCTCTCAGCTTGGGAATAATGCAATAGGTACAATGGTTATCGCACCCCTCAGAAATTTTCAAGTATGCAAAATAAGGGGCGGTGGAAAGAAGCCGCAATTTGCCGTTGGCATCCGCCATAGGGCGATCAATATCTTCTAAGTATTTTTCTCCCATTTTCCCCCGAAGAATATCCGCCGCTACCTCCCCCACAGATTCATAGGCCGCCGTACCGATGACTGCATCCACCTCAGGCAGCTCGTCAAAAAACTCCTTTTCATAGCGCTGTGCCAAGCAGCCGGCTACGATGAGGCCCTTGCATTTGCCTGTCTTTTTAAACTTCGCCATTTCCAAAATGGTTTCAATACTCTCCTCTAAGGCATCCTTAATAAAACAGCAGGTATTGACAACAATAATATCCGCCTCCGCCTCCTCGGCAATGGCCTGAAAACCATTTTTCGCCAATAAGCCCAGCATAACTTCGCTGTCTACTCTGTTTTTGTCACACCCTAAAGAGGTGAATGCTACGGTTCCTTTCATGTTTACCTCCCAAAATTCACATCAGGTGATTCTGCATTTTCGCAGCCACCAGACAATTTTTCATTAGCATCGCAATGGTCATGGGGCCTACGCCCCCCGGCACAGGCGTAATTGCCCCTGCAACTTCCTTTACCTGTTCAAAATCTACATCACCGCACAGCTTGCCTGCCTCGTTGCGGTTCATGCCCACATCAATGACCACTGCACCGGCCTGCACCATATCCGCCGTAACGGTATGCATCTTTCCCGTTGCACTGACAATAATATCGGCTCTTTTGCAAACCTCCGCCAGGTTTCTTGTTTTGGAATGGCAGACCGTTACTGTGCCGTTTTCCCGCATCAACAGCATGGCCACAGGCTTTCCTACAATATTACTTCTGCCGATAACCACACAATTTTTTCCTTGTATGGTGTGACCGCTGCGCTGAATTAGCTCAATAATGCCTGCAGGTGTGCAGGGCAAAAAGCCCTTGCCCCCCGTATGCAGTAATCCCACGTTCATAGGATGAAAGCAGTCCACATCTTTCTTGGCATCAATGGCAAGAATTATTTTCTCCTCGTTGATCTGCTTGGGCAAAGGCATTTGCACCAAAATACCGTGGACCCCCTCGTCGTCGTTCAGCTGTGCAACAAGGCCCAGCAGCTCTTCCTCCGTCGTTTCCCCGTCCAATTCATAGGATACAGAACGAATGCCTACGGCTTCACAGGCCTGCTTTTTATTGCGCACATAAACCTTGGAGGCGGAATCATTTCCAACCAAAACAACGGCAAGACAGGGAGTGACCCCTTGTTCCTTGATCTGCACCGCCTCTTTCGCCGCTTCCTCTTTTATTTGTGCTGAAATCAACTTGCCATTAATTAATTGTGCCGTCATCCTCTACAACTCCTTAAAATAAACCTACGATGTTGCCATCATCATCAATATCAATATCCAAAGCCGCCGGTTTTTTCGGCAGACCCGGCATGGTCATAATATCACCCAGCATAGCCACAATAAAGCCTGCCCCTGCAGAAATTCTGAGTTCCTTTACAGTTACCCCAAAGTCCTGAGGCCGCCCCAAAAGCTTAGGATCATCAGAAAGGGAATACTGTGTTTTTGCAATACACACAGGGAAATGTCCAAACCCCAACTGCTCAATCTGCGCCAATGTCTTTTTCGCCGCAGCTGAAAAAGTCACCTCTGCCGCGCCGTAAATTTCTTTGCAAACACAGTTTATCTTTTCTTGAATAGGCAATGCATCGTCATACAATGTATGGAAGTTATTTTCCTTAGATTCCAAGGTTTCCAGCACCTTTTCCGCCAACTCCCTGCCGCCTGTGCCGCCCTCGGCCCAAACCCTTGCAATGGCAAAGGTAGCGCCCATGGCTTCACACTTCTCCTTTACAAAGGCAACCTCCGCCTGGGTATCCGCCACAAAGTGGTTTAGGGTTACCACAATGGGAACGCCATATTTCTGTATATTTTCGATATGCTTCTCTAAATTAACAAAGCCTTTTTTCAATGCCTCTACGTTTTCGTTACTCAAATCCGCCTTGGCAACACCACCATTATATTTCATTGCACGAATGGTTGCAACCAAAACAACGGCATCGGGCTGGATTCCAGCCTTACGGCATTTGATGTCAAAAAACTTTTCTGCACCCAAGTCTGCGCCGAAGCCTGCTTCTGTTACCACATAATCCGCCATTTTCAATCCTAGCTTTGTTGCACGCACACTGTTGCAGCCGTGGGCGATATTTGCAAAGGGACCGCCGTGAATCATGGCTGGTGTGTGCTCTAAGGTTTGCACCAAATTAGGCTGAAGGGCATCCTTTAACAAAACTGTCATTGCCCCATGGGCACCGATTTGCTTTGCCGTCACAGGCTCATCCCCGTAAGTATAGCCCACGATAATCTTCCCTAACATTTCCTTAAGCTGTTTTAAATCGTTCGCCAAGCAGAAAATGGCCATAATTTCAGATGCAACGGTAATCTGGAAGCCATCCTCCCGGGGTGTGCCGTTTGCCTTGCCTCCCAAACCAGAAATGACATTTCTCAACTGTCTGTCGTTCAAATCAACGGTTCTTTTCCATGTGATTTTTCTGGGATCAATATGCAAATCATTGCCCTGTTGAATATGATTGTCCACCATAGACGCCAAAAGATTATTGGCTGTTGTAATGGCATGGAGGTCGCCGGTAAAGTGCAGATTAATTTCCTCCATGGGAACAACCTGGGCATAGCCGCCGCCGGCAGCACCACCCTTTACGCCCATACAAGGCCCAAGAGAGGGCTCTCTCAAGCAGGTAATGGCGTTTTTGCCAAGCTTCTGCAATGCCTGGGCCAAGCCGATGGTTACTGTGGTTTTTCCCTCGCCTGCCGGGGTGGGGTTTACAGCGGTCACTAAAATCAACTTTCCGTCCCCGTTATTCTTGATTTTTTCATAGTATTTATCACTGATTTTTGCCTTATACTTTCCGTAGCATTCCACAAATTCTGCGGGGATACCCGCCTTGTCTGCAATGGCTGTGATGGGTTCCATTGTGCATTCCTGTGCAATCTGTAAATCTGTTTTCATGGTTTAAAAACTCCCTTCATTCTACAAACCGATTTTCATACGCAATGAACCGCAATAAAAAAGCCGGCAGTCCAAGCGTCATCGCCCAGACGGTCGGCATTCTCCCAGTCATACTCCATGTGGTTCACTCCACTTCCGTCAGTCATATGACCTATAGAGAAATGGTACTATACGTCCGTTTTTTTGTCAACAGACAATAAAATATTTCCATGAACAGGATAGCTTATTCTGCAAGCTTTTCACAAACAACATCTGCCCTTGTTTCCTGCAGGATTTGCTTCACAAACCCTGACAGCGGAGCCTTTCCCTTAAATTTCCTCTTCCCCTGGGGCATTCATGGCCTCCCATTGGGTGCGGGTAATCAGCACCTTTCTGGGCTTGCTTCCCTCCTCCGGACCAACCATCCCCTTGCGCTCCAGTTCATCCATCAGCCTTGCGGCACGATTATAGCCGATTCTAAACTGGCGTTGAAGCATGGAAACCGAGGCCTTTTCCTTTTCAATGATGAGATCCACGGCTTGCTCATAAAATTCGTCGCTGTCCTCATCTGCATCCATACCGCCCTTGGCTACCTTTGTAATCTGGTCTATGGTGTCTTGGGTATAGCCGGGGCGGCCGCTTTTTTTGAGGAAGGCAACAATATCCTCCACCTCTTGATCCGTCACAAAGGCACCCTGTAAACGGGAGGGCTTGCTTTGCCCCGCAGGATAAAACAGCATATCCCCCTTGCCCAGAAGCTTCTCCGCACCAACCATATCCAATATGGTTCTGGAGTCTATGCCGGAGGATACGGAAAAAGCCAAACGAGAAGGAATATTTGCCTTGATAACGCCGGTAATGACATCCACAGAGGGTCTTTGGGTGGCAATAATCAAATGCATTCCCGCCGCACGGGCCATCTGCGCCAAGCGGCAAATGGAATCCTCCACCTCTCCCGGGGCTGCCATCATCAAATCCGCCAACTCGTCAATCACGATAACAATTTGGGACATCCTGCCTTTTTCGTCCCCCTCTTTTTCCTTTATAGCATTAAAGCCCTTAATATCCCTTACGCCAAAGGCGGCAAAATCGTTATATCTTTGCAGCATTTCCCGCACTGCCCAATGCAGAGCGGCAGAGGCCTTTTTAGGATCCGTCACCACAGGTATGAGCAAATGGGGGATACCGTTATAAACGCTCAATTCCACCACCTTGGGATCCACCAGCAAAAGCTTTACATCCTTCGGGTCTGCTTTATATAAAATACTTGTAATCAATGTATTGATGCACACACTCTTTCCGCTGCCCGTTGCTCCCGCAATAAGCAAATGGGGCATTTTTGCAATGTCTGTTATCACTGGATTACCCGCAATGTCCTCCCCCAAGGCAAAGGCAAGCTTGGAGTTATGCTTATAAAAGGCATCGCTGTCTAACACGGTGCGCAAATAAACGGATTGTGTTTCTCTGTTGGGCACCTCAATGCCCACAGCCGCCTTTCCGGGGATCGGGGCTTCGATTCGTATTCCGCTTGCCGCCAAATTCAATGCAATATCATCGGCAAGGTTGACAATTTTACTAACCTTTACCCCTTGGCTTGGAGAAAGCTCATACCGGGTAACGGTGGGGCCTCGATTAATTTGAATTACCTTGGCGTCCACGCCAAAGCTTTTCAGCGTAGTCTCCAGCTTTTTGGCATTGGCCAACATCTCTGCTTTGGAATCCCCTCTGCCGCTTTTCGGGTCCTTCCCCAAAAGTTCAACGGGTGGGAAAACATAGGGGATTTCTTCCTCTATTGGCTCGGAAGGGACGGCCGGCTGTTCCTCCTTGGAGGACTTTGCCGCCTCCGCCTTTTGTGCTGTGCCTCGGGCAGCCTCTTCTGGCTCCTCGGATTCCTCAGAAACAACCTCCTCCTCCAAAATACCAATGGGGATTTCCTCGGTATCTTCTTTGGGGGCTGTTTCCTCAATAATATTTTCTTCCCCGGGGGAAACAAGAGGCGCTTCCTCGGGAGTTTCTTTGAAAATTTCCTCAAGCAGCTGTTCCCCGGAATCCTCTATCTCTTTGGAATGTATCAAAATAGGGATTTCTTCTTCTGTTTGAGCGCCTTCGTTTTCGTCAGCTGCAATCTCCGGAGGCATACTTTCCTCCAAGGTCCCCTCGTCAAACGTAAAATTATACATAGGGGTCGCCTTGGCAAATTCCCGGGCTTCCTTTTTGCGGAACACTGTTTCCTCCACCACAGGGATTTCAGGGGGAAGCCCTTCTTCCTCCTGCAGTTCAATATTATAACTGCCTTTTTTCTGCTTCCATTTTCTGCGCCTTGCCTGCTTCTCCGCCTCCGCCTGTTCCATCAGCCGAATTTGCTCCGCTCTGCTTTTTATCTTTTCCTGCTTCACCTTCTGCCTTGCTTTTTTATGGGCGGAATAATCGCCGATTGCTTGGAAAAAGGATTTTCCCGTTGCCATAATCACCGAAATAATGAGCAGTACCAACAATACTAGCGTACTGCCCAAGGTATCCAGGGCACGGCGGAAAAAGCTTCCTATGACACCGCCGAAAAAACCACCGTTGGTCATGGCGCCTTCCGTATAGTATGCGGCCATTTTTTCAAAAAAACCCATGGTTGCAGTGGTTTCAATAGGATGAATCAGCTGCACGGCGGAAGCAATGGAAAGGAGAAAAAGCAACCCGCCAAGGCCCCGGATTACGGGCATTTTCCGTTCTTCGCTGGCCAAAAGCCATCCGCAGTAAAGAATCATGCACAGGGGTAGCAACACACCGGCAAAACCAAACAGCCCCTTAAACAGGCTGTTGAACAGATGGCCCACAATGCCCATTTTTTCCGTAAGCAAACTGATTTCCGCCACCAGAGAAATCAGCATAATTAAAATAAGTATGACTTCGTCCAAAATGCTGTCGCCGAAACGGGCCTCCCTGCCCTTTGCTGTTCCTCCACGAGAACTGGGTTTAGGGCTTGCCCCCCCGTTCTTTATATTTTTATGCACGGCAGTAGATTTTGCGGCCGCCTTAGTGGCACCACCTTTGGATGCTGTCTTTTTCTGCTCTGCCAAAATTTTCACCTCATCTATCTTGTTTCAAAAAAACCGAACCATTGTTTGCTTTAATATAAAATTATACCATAACTATGTAAATTCCGCACCCTTTTTTAGAAAGCTAATTTTCTCTGCATGATTGCCTTATTGACTATCAATACTGTATAATGAAACTGTAAATTCCATTTACAAAAGGAAAAAGGAGGAACATAATATGAAATACACCGGAGAAAAGCTTCAGCTAAGAGCAGTGGAAACCGTAGCATCCCTCATGATTACGGCGGCGAAAACAGCCCCTAAGGGCTGCGGCAGAGACAGCATGGAAACTCTGATTATTGACGGGGAAGATAAGGACGCCCTTGCAGCGGAAATGAGAAAAATCGGCACCGAAACCCGTCAGCCTTTTTATTTAAGAGATGCGGATAATGTGGATTTGTCTGCTTGTGTGGTTCTTTTTGGCGCACTGGAAACCTACCGCGGATTGCCCTACTGTAATTACTGTGGCGCAGGCGATTGCTTCGGCGCAAATAAAAGCGGCGCGCACTGTGCCTTTGCCGTTGGCGATTTGGGCATTGCCATGGGCTCTGCTGTTTCTGTGGCGGCAAACCACCGTATTGATAACCGTATTCTTTTTTCAGCGGGAAAAGCCGCATTATCTTTGGGAATCTTCTCAAAAAAGGTTTTCTTAGGCTATGGCGTGCCCCTATCCGTATCAGAAAAAAGCCCCTACTTTGATCGCCCTGAGACAGCTTCCGCTTCGGCCGCCCCCGGATGCAATGCAAAATAATAACACCTAAGGCACAACCCAGAAAAAATGGGCAGCCAAGCAGGATTTTTCAGCCTTATGGGATATGCCCTAATTTCGTTCAAAAGCCCCATTGCCGAGGAACCTTTTTCCCTGCAATGGGACTTTTCTTATAAGGCCCAAAAAATTGATTATGCTTCTCCCCTATGTTCAAGCCTTCCTTGGAACATAGCTCATTTCAATGCACTCCCAATCCTCACCTTTGATTCGATAGATTTTGGAAAAATTCTCCTCCTGCACAAATCCCAAGGCTTCATAGCAATACCTTGCGGAGATATTGTTTGCAAATACACCCAAGGTGATTTTTTTTGCTCCCAAAACTGCTTCTCCATGGTGCATGGCCAAAGCCACCAGCCCCTTTCCAAGGCCTTCTCCCCGCCTTGCGTCATCAATCAGCACAAAGCCCAAGCGGAGAATCTTCTTTTTTCTATCGGTGAACCGCATGGTAATATGCCCTACAATGCCCCTTTCATCCTCGGCCGTCAATGCCCAATAGGGGATATTTTTTTGCACCCCGCGATAATACCAATTCAGTTTTTCTTCCGTAAGGGGAAACGCACCAAAAAGGCCCGCGCACCATTGGTAATACACAGCCTCTTCCCTTATCCATCGGACGATATAACCGGCATCCTCATCACGATAGCCTCTCAACCTCATGCTCTATCACGCTCTTTTCCCGGGCTTCTCTACCAGAGTATAAAGTTAGACCGAATACTGTGCCTAAAATCAAAATAAATCCAATCAATTCTACAAGATGGAAATCAGAGCCCAAAAATAAAAAGGACGCAACAACAGCTGTTACCGGTTCAATGCTGCCCAAAAGACTCCCCATAAAAGGTCCCACCATACTGACGCCCTTTAGAAAAAGAGAGAAGGCCACTGCCGTACCGATGACAACAACCCCAAAAATGCCAACAATGGTTTGGGAATCCCACATGATTTTATATTCCCATAGGCGCACAAAAGGGAGCATCATCGTACCGGCAAAAAACATACCAAAGCCAACCACAACATATACCCCATATTTTTTCATTAAATCATGAGAGAGCAAGTTATACATTGCTGCTCCCACGGCAGAACTCAAGCCAAAAAACAGTGCCGTTCCCGTCAAAGACACAGTATGAATATCTCCCCGTGTGCTCAGTAAGAATACCCCCAAGAGTGCCGCAGCAATGGCGTAAATCTCCACTTTGTTGGGACGGCGCATCCCCTTCACACAAAGCACTGCCAAAATAATCAGCGGATTTAAAGACTGTAAAACCGTTGCTGTCCCCGCATTAGAATGCTGAATGGCGGCAAAATATGTATATTGGCACATCAGCATACCCAAAAGGGAAAAAATGAAAAGCTTCTTCCGATCAGCCTTGTTTTTAAAAATCACCCACATTTTTTCCTTTTGTAACATCAGCCCCATGATGATCAGCAGCAGCCCTGCAAAAATGAGACGTATAGCAACCAACCACTCTGCTGTAATCTGCTTTTCTACAAATAAAAACTGGCCGAAGCATCCCGAGATTCCCCAGCATATTCCTCCGCTTAAGGTAATCAAAATACCCGCCTTTTTCTTCTCCGCCATGCCATCCCCCCATTCTTTCGTAATTTATAGTATAGTTGGTATCCTCTTGATAAGCAACATAAAAAACATCCCTTTTTTAAAACTAAAAGGGATGTTTTTTATGTTGATGAAGCTAGCTCATGCGTTATTTTTCTCTGTTTCTTTGCAAAAACCGAACCTTATTTTATGTCATATCCTTTTGAAACAAGGGTGGAAATCAGTTCTTCGCTATGCTCCTTATCTCTTGTTTCTACGGTTACATCCACTGCGCATTTTCCAACGGTAATATTGCGTACCATACGATCATGATTGATATTGAAAACATTGGCACCGGCCTCGGCAATAATCTCCAACAGACGAATCAGCTGCCCAGGCTTATCCATCATGATAACAGAGAACTTGGTCAAGCGTCCGTTCACCTGCAACCCTTTATCAATAATACGGTCTAATATATTAATATCCACATTTCCGCCGGAAATCACACAGACAGTTTTCTTCCCTTTCATGTCCGCTTTATTATACATTGCGGCAGCCACAGAAACGGCACCTGCCCCCTCTGCCACCATTTTATGCTTCTCCAGCAGCATCAAAATTGCCGATGCAATTTCTTCTTCCGAAACGGTAACGATGGCATCCACATAGTTTTGGCAGATTGCAAAGGTTTTGTCTCCTGGCTGCTTTACCGCAATACCATCGGCTACTGTGCCTACATTTGCCAAGGTTTCGATTCTTCCGTCACGAATGGAATTAAACATGGAGGGCGCACCCTCTGCCTGCACGCCAATCACCTTACATTCCGGTTTTAAGGACTTGATTGCACAGGCCACGCCGCTGATTAAACCGCCGCCGCCGATAGGCACAAGCACAACCTCGGCATCCTCCAGATGCTCCAAAATTTCAATTCCAATGGTGCCTTGTCCCGCCATAACATACTCATCATTAAAGGGGTGCAAAAAAGTATAGCCCTTGGCATTTCTTAGCTCCTCCGCCCGTGCAGCGGCATCATCATAAACGCCGGGAACCAATACAACCTCGGCACCATAGCTTTTTGTAGCCTCCACCTTTGCCAAAGGTGCGCCGGCAGGCATACAAATCACTGCGTTTATCCCTTTTTTCTTTGCGGCAAAGGCCACGCCCTGGGCATGATTGCCCGCAGAACAAGCAACTACGCCATGCTTTGCCTCCTCGTCTGTCAGATTTGCAGTTTTGTAATAGGCACCTCTCAGCTTAAAGGACCCGGTAACCTGCATATTCTCACACTTAATATACACATCTGCGTCAGGATTGATAAATTTTGACTGAAATAACGGTGTTTCTGTTGCAACTCCATTTAAAACTTTTTTTGCATCTTGGATCATTTTTAAAGATAACATTGCAATTCCACTCCCACGTCTATAGTATGAGTACATATGTCTATTTTTGTCTCCATCTCATGTACAATATTTATTATAAGTTTCCTTTCTGCCAACGTCAACTTATTTTTATGCATTTTTATGATATTTGATATTTTTGTTATAATTGCTATTCTTTCCACATTCGGCGTGCATCTATCCTCTTTCTATAGACAAATTCATGTTTTCCATGTAGTTATTCATAATATAGTTTCACCAAATTCGGCCTGTATGGGGTTTCTTTTGTACAGAAGGGCAATTTTCTTGAGTATTCAAATATAAATACACCCCTTAAAATGAGGCTTTGCAGTACAAAAAAACCCTGGGTTTTACCCCAATGTCATTAAGTTAAGCTCAAAACACAGCCGTTAAGGGCGAGATGAACAATCTCTAACCCTTAGCGGCTGTGCCGTAAAGCAGAGTTTGTGGGAAGTTATCGTTCGGCAACCAACAGCGGCATTTACGCCTACAAGGTTAATTTCAAAATGGCGGAGGCACTTTGCAAAGAGTACATCCGAACTCTAAAGGCGGACGGTGATAAGCTGATGGAGGACATCGCTCGATACACTGTTCCCGTCAGACCGGGACGGTAAGATTAACGCGACTTGCGCATAAAAGGATTCCCCGGTTTTGTATATCGCGTAGCCGCATAAAAAGTGAGGGGGTGGAGGTATCAGTCGCCCCCCTCAGTGTAACTATTTTTTGAAAGTCCGTTTTTAGCGGTCAAAATGGGCATTCCCCAAAAAACAAATGGGTGTCTTATCTTAACAGACTATTAAAAGCGCCATGTCAGAGAACGCTGTCCATCAAGTCTCAACCAGTCTTGGAAATCCAATAAAAATCAACCTGTTTCCCCGTTGGGAGCGATAGTAATTATCCCATGGAATTATCAACAAGTCCCCAAAGTGTATTAAAAATCATATGTCTGCATTTTTTTAGGTGGGTACTTTCTTGTAAATTATTCCACACGAAAGCTGTTAAGTTAAGAGAAATTAAAAATCTCAACTAGTCCTTATCGCGCCATAAAAAACAGGCAAAATGCGCACAAAAGGTAATACAGGTGGGAAATTTAACAAGTTTATGAAATGTTGAAGAAATGAGGGCGGGATTGTATTTTGTAACAATAGCGCGTTTTCCCACTTTGACCTATCATTTCCGACAAAGTGGTGATATAATTTTACAAGATGGATTAGCCATTTCATCCGTTGGCGGATTTTCCGGCAACGGTGAACAGTCTTTGGCGGGAAAGGTAAACTAAGGATTATTTATAATGGACAGGGGGTGGTGTTGTGTTAGCTAAGCTGAAACATCATAAAGGAAAGGTAATATTTATTCTTACTATATCCATCCTATATGGCTGCCTTTCCCATGTTTCAGGATTTCCTTTCGGATTTGGAAAGATGATTGCAAGACACCATATAACCAACTATTGTGAGGCAATTTTCCCTTATGAAGATGTTGTCTTGGAAAATTGGGGATATAACATAAAGAGTATGAGTTTTGAAACAACAGTAATGACAGAAAATGGTGAACAATCTCTATCTTATGATCCGAAACTCGGTAGCATCGGTGACCGAAAGAGAGCAGAGGATTTTCGCTTGAAATATGGGTTGTATGAGTGGCTCTCTGATGTGGAGCTCCCATCCCATATCGTTCAATTATCTATTTATGCTACACCAAAAGATCCCTACACACTCAAACATAAATTATCCATTCAAATCCGTGAGCGTGTAGAGGAAATGCCAGTTATTGACGAAGATCGTGAGCAAGCTGATTTAGCAGAGATGGCTATGACATATTACGAAAGTCTTTGCGAGGGAAAACCAGAAGTTGCTGAAAATCTTGCAGGTATACGCATTCTTCGAACCCCCTATTTTACGGATAATACAATGAAAGACCCTCCTTGGACCAGTATAGAGGTTGAAATCGGAGAAGGCGCTAAATTACAGCTTGACGATTTATTAAATGCGGACTTAGTAATTAAATAATCATATAAGCAACAAAATAAGCATTTGGCGTACTTTGCCTTATTGTTCTATTGCTGACTACCATGTCAACGCCACAAGTTTGTGTATTTATATCGCAAAAAGTACCCACCCCACTACGAGCGGGGTGGGTACTTTTTCGTGTGCGCCCAAAGGCTTAACTTAATGACATTGGGTTTTACCCCAAGGTTTTTTTGCATCTGATTAGGATGCATTGACCTTTCTTGTATGCTTGCGTCTGCGCATACGTTTTAAAGGCTGTCTATTTTCATTATAAATATACTTTGGCTTTGCATTGCCTTCCACAACATCTGCGGTAATAATGCATTTTTCCAGTGTTGTTTCTGCGGGGATTTCGTACATAATGGGGTTAATAAATTCCTCCATAATGGCACGCAATCCTCTGGCGCCGGTAGAACGCTCCTTGGCTTTTTTGGCAATGGCCACCAAAGCCTCTTGTTCAAATTCCAGAACCACATCATCCAAAGCAAATAAATATTCATACTGCTTTGTCAATGCATTTTTGGGCTCCGTCAAAATATGAACAAAAGCCTCTTCGTCCAGATTATCCAACGTAACCGCCACCGGCAAACGTCCGATAAACTCGGGGATTAAGCCATACTTCAATAAATCCTGAGGCATCATCGACCGCAGAATTTCGTCTGATGTCTTATTCTCTCTGCTATGCACCTCTGCACCAAAGCCAATTACCTTATGTCCCATACGGTTCTCAATGATCTTTTCAATACCGCCGAAGGCTCCGCCGCAAATAAACAAAATATTTGTTGTATCTATCTGTATAAACTCCTGATGAGGATGCTTTCTGCCGCCTTGGGGGGGAACACTTGCCGTTGTCCCTTCCAAAATTTTCAATAAAGCCTGCTGCACACCTTCACCGCTTACATCTCTGGTGATTGACACATTTTCAGACTTTTTGGTAATCTTATCAATCTCATCGATATAAATGATGCCTCGTTCCGCGCGCTCAATATCGTAGTCCGCCGCTTGAATCAGCTTAAGCAGGATGTTTTCCACATCCTCCCCCACATATCCGGCTTCCGTTAAAGAGGTGGCATCTGCAATGGCAAAGGGAACATCCAACACCTTGGCTAAGGTTTGAGCAAGGAGGGTTTTTCCTGTACCCGTGGGTCCCACAAGCAAAATATTGCTTTTTTGAAGCTCAACATCCTCCGCCTTGGCATCCATGAAAACCCGTTTATAGTGGTTGTAAACAGCCACAGACAAAGCCTGCTTTGCCCTGTCCTGCCCCACAACATACTGGTCTAGGGTTTCTTTAATTTCCTTTGGCTTGGGAACATTAAACTGCTCTTCTTTGTTTGCTAAAACATCATACTCTTCATCAATAATTTCGGCGCACAGCTCGATACATTCATCACAAATATATACATTCGGCCCAGCAATCAGTTTCTTTACTTGATCCTGAGTTTTCCCGCAGAAGGAACAACGCAATTTGTTTGTATCTTCTGTTTTTCCTGCCATATTTAGCCTCTCTCCTTTGTCTGAGGTTTTGTAATCACTTCATCAATCAGCCCATAGGCCTTTGCTTCCTCAGCGGTCTTAAAATTATCTCTTTCTGTGTCTCTTTCGATCTCTTCAATGGTTCTGCCGGTGTTTTCGGCTAAAATTTGATTTAATTTTTTCTTCGTACGCAAAATGTTTTCAGCATGGATCGAAATATCCGTTGCCTGCCCTCTTGCGCCGCCGCTTGGCTGATGAATCATAACCTCTGCATTCGGCAATGCATATCTTTTGCCCTTTGCTCCGCCTGACAAAAGAAAGGCGCCCATACTTGCAGCCATACCGATGCAAATTGTAGAAACATCGGGTTTGATATACTGCATGGTATCATAAATTGCAAGTCCTGCGGTTACAGAGCCCCCGGGACTGTTAATATAGAGGCTAATATCTTTATCGGGGTCCTCCGCCGCCAAAAACAACAGCTGTGCCACAACAAGGCTCGCCGTTACCTCGTTTACCTCTTCCCCCAAAAAGATAATTCTGTCCTTCAACAGTCTGGAATAAATATCATAAGAACGTTCTCCCCGGTTTGTTTGTTCCACTACCATAGGCACTAAACTCATATGAACTCCCTCCATTCCCAATCATTTTTTATTACCTTGAAATACCTATAACGCTTAATTAGGCACAGCTTCCCCTGTGCCTAATTGAATGGTCTTATTCAGCCTTAGAATCTGTTAAAACGGCTGTGTCATCGATCAGCTTCATTGCGGCTCTTACAAGCATATCCTGTTCCAGCGCTTCTCTATCGTCTTCTTTGATCATTTCCAGCATGGTTTTGCCGTCAATGCCGTAGCTTTCACCATATTTACAAATTTCCGCATCCAGATCTTCTTTCGGAATCACCAGACCCTCTTCCTTTGCAATGGTTTCCAGCATCAATCTTGCGTTCACGCTCTTTACGCTGGTTTCTTTGAAGTTTCCCTTCATTTCCTCGGGGGTTGTACCCATATACTGGCAATACATATCTAAGGTCAAACCCTGACGAACGATGTTATCTTCAAATTCCTTCAGCATACTGTTGATTTTGTTGTCATACATAACCTGAGGTACTTCCATTTCGCAGTTTGCAACTGCAATATCCAGAAGCTTATCGCCCTGAATCTGTTTTGCATTTTCTTCTTTCTCCTTTGCAAGCTTCTCCCGAATGCTTGCTTTGTATTCATCCAAAGTGGAAAATTCGGAAACATCCTCTGCAAAAGCATCATCCAATGCAGGCAACTCTTTTTTTGTAATGCCTTTGATTTCAATGGCAAATACAGCGTCCTTGCCTGCCAATTCCTCAGAATGATACTGCTCGGGAAACTTCACGCTAATATCAAATTTTTCACCCAAGGAATGACCCACAAGTTGTTCCTCAAAGCCGGGAATAAAGGAGTTGCTGCCCAATTCCAAATCATGCTCATCCGCCTGCCCGCCTTCAAAAGAAACACCGTCCACAGAGCCTGCATAGCTGATTTTTACAATATCGCCCATTTCCGCCGGTTTATCCGTTACTTCGATGGTTCTTGCATTTTTTGTCTGAACCTGCTTTAATTCAGCCAACACCTCTTCTTCCGTCACCTCAGCTTCAACCTTCTCTACGGAAAGGCCCTTATACTGGCCCAATTTTACTTCAGGCTTAATGGTAACATCAATCAGAAATTTTGCACCCTTATCGGAGCCGATATATTCAACATCTAGGGTAGGCGCGGAAACCACGTCCAAGCCCAGTTCCTTAACCGCTGCTGTGTATTCTTCGGGGAAAATATGGTTTACGGCGTCTTCGTAGAAAAAGCTTTCTCCATACTGTGCTTCAATCAACTTTCTGGGTACTCTGCCCTTTCTGAAGCCGGGAATAGAAATCTGATTTTTATGCTTGTTATAAGCAAAAGCCATACCTTTTTCTAATACTTCTGCATTTACTTCAAAAGAAAACTTTACTTCTGTTTTTTCCTTACTCAACAATGTTGCGTTCATGTGGAAGTTCCTCCTTAAAAATTTGTTTCTATGACAACCAAACTTTTGTCTCAATCAAACTGTCATCACTCAAAATGTTCCTATCTAAAACTGAACAATCAAAGGTTATTATATCACACGGTATTTTGAAAATCTACTATAAAATTTAAAAAAAACCTTTGTTTTAGCCAAAAAACCTTACTAAAACACTTCAAATTCCTCAGAAATCATTTCCGCATCTGTGTTTTGCTCCATAAAACGTAAAACGTGCTGTATGATGCTGTCTGCCTGCCTTTTTTCATTGGTTACGCAGGCAAACCCGATGACAATGATTTTATGCTGATCCTGACAATCCACTTCTGCAACAGAAACATTAAACTTGTGCTTCGTTTTTTCTACAAGGCTTTTCACAATCATGCGCTTCTCCTTCAAAGAAGTAACCCAATTGGCATGAAACGTCACCTCACAGCTTCCAATAAGCATAGAAGCCCTCCTTTCTTATGTAGGAAAAGGATGCCTGTTAAGGCTTCGCCCCTCGATGCACTTTTATTTTGCTAAGGGAATTTAATCAAACAGGCTGAGCTGTACGGGGCCGCTTTTCTTATGGACCTCACGGTTTAACCAACTCATATAGTCAGAGGAAATGTGATATTTTTCTCTTATTCTTCCTACTCTTTCATAGGTACAGGCCATACTGCAGGAAATTGGCATCAATTTTTTGGGGCTTTCTATACAATTTCCCCCTATTCCCGCAAGCTTCCTTCGTCATTTCCAGCTATGGCTCCTCTAAATACCATAGTACCATTTCTTGCTGCATTACGCAAACAAATAGAGCCCTTCTATGAAAACTTCAATTAAAAAATCGGCCTTGATTTCTCAAAACCGATCACAGCAGCGCGAGACGAGATTCGAACTCGCGACCCTCGCCTTGGCAAGGCGATGCTCTACCACTG
>ENA-UOOM01000678-UOOM01000678.1-fermentation-metagenome-genome-assembly--contig:-NODE-678-length-36911-cov-4.189250_pt1 | contig 36911 bp, 34 predicted proteins | sample MGYA00245781_ERZ724031 | MGnify/ENA primary metagenome ERZ724031 (study PRJEB28704, sample SAMN03018317) | fermentation metagenome | biome: anthropogenic terrestrial biome; feature: soil; material... | reverse complement strand
GGAATGGTTATCGGATCCCTTATGATTAGGCGGTAGTAGGCGCAGACGGCGCTACAGAAAAAATCAAAGACGGCGACACGGTAATAATTGACGGAACCGAAGGGTTGGTCTTTGTAAACCCCGGCAAAGCAGTACTTGACGAGTATAACCTTAAAATTGATAATGATAAAAAGCAAAAACTTCTGTACGCTTCCGTAAAAGACAAGCGCTGTGTCGACGCCTCGGGGCACAGGATAAACATATTCGCTAATATAGGCTCCCCTGCCGAAGCCGAGGCTGCGCTTGAAAACGGCGCGGAAGGCATAGGGCTTTTCCGCACGGAATTCCTTTTTTTAGACAAAACTTCCATGCCGTCAGAAGACGGGCAATTTGAAGTTTATAAAAAGACGGCGCAGGCAATGGGCGGGCGTCCTGTTATTATACGCACCGCCGATATAGGCGGAGACAAAAACGTCCCGTTCCTCAGGCTGCCTAAGGAAGATAACCCGTTCCTGGGCTGCAGGGCCATACGGCTCTGCTTTAAATATCCTGAGATGTTCAAAGCCCAGCTCCGCGCAATCCTCAGGGCTTCCGCTTTCGGTGATTTGCGGATAATGTTCCCCATGATAAGCGGAACTGAAGAACTTAAAGTTGCTAAAAAGATACTGCGCGAATGTATGGATGAGCTTAAAGCAAAAAACATTAAATTTAATGAAAAAATACCAACCGGAATTATGGTAGAAATTCCGTCAGCGGCCATAACAGCCGGCGAGCTTGCGAAAGAGTCGGATTTTTTCAGCATAGGCACAAACGACCTTACCCAGTACACCCTTGCCGCCGACCGTATGAACCAAAGCGTTTCATATATTTACGACCCTATGAACAATGCTGTAATGGAACTGATACGTATGACTATTGCCGCCGCCCACGAAAACGGCATAACATGCGGCATGTGCGGCGAGCTTGCCTCAAAACCCGAGGCCATGAGCCGGCTGCTCGCTTTCGGCCTTGATGAATTTTCAATGAGCGCAGGCTCTATCCCAAAGGCAAAGCTTACCATACTCGGCATGTACAACGGTAAGCCCCAGGGGAAGGTTCCGCAATGAATGTTGAGTCGGTATTTATAGATATAGACGGAACGCTGATGGACTCGCACGGCAAGATTACGGATACCTCAGTCCGTCTTATAAAAGAATTAATGCAAAGCAATGTAAAAATAGTTATAAATTCCGGACGTATTTTCCCCGAAATAAAGGCCGTATTAAAAAAGGCGGGCTTGGTTCTTCCAGTCATAGGCTGCAACGGCGGTTTCATAACAGATGACAAATGTGAAAAATTCAAAGTCTTAAACCTGATGCCGAAGGATTCACTTACGGAGTGTATAGAAATATGCCGTAACCAAAACGCAATAAAGTGCTGCTCTACACCAAACCACTTCTATGCCGACGAAGCATTAAAGCCTTTTATGGAAAGAACAAAAAAAACGCACGCCGAGCTTGCCGCAGAAAACCTTATGGATGAACCGGTCTATGTAAAAGACAGCGACTGGCCGGAGCTTGTAGCCCAAAAAAAATACGTTAAGTTCAATGCGTATGCCGGCACCCGCCGGTTACAGTCACAGCTTGAAAAAAAGCTGTCAAACGTCCCGGGGGTATTTTTGGCGCTGCGCGGCAGGCATTTCCTCGAATACAGTGCCTCGGGGATAAACAAAGGCACGAGCATGATAACGTATTTACATATGCACGGTTTGCACCGTGAAAACGCCGCCGCCATAGGCGACGATGTCAACGATATCCAAATGGTTCAAACCGCCGGAATTGGCGTCGCAATGGGAAATGCCGATGAAGCACTGAAAAAGCAGGCCGACGTAATAACCGGAGCAATAGATAAAAACGGCCTTTCACAAGCTTTGTCAATGCTTATGTAAAACCGGCCTTACAAGTTTTTCCGGTCGTCTTATACAAAATGCAAACATTCATTGACACTGGCTTTTTTCTGATATATAATAAACAGGTTTATGTTTATATATTTTTTAATATGTGTAAGCAGTCGGAAAGGATGCATCATCTGTGGCCGGTAACGGAGAAAAAATAAACAAAGACAGTATAATCCCAATATATTATCAGCTGACACAGTATATAAAGCAGCAGATAGCCGGCAATGTCTGGCGTACCGGTGATAAAATCCCGTCTGAGCGGGAGTTCTGCAGCCAATTCCAAATAAGCAGGATGACGGTACGCGGAGCTATCGAGTCGCTTAAAAACGAAGGGCTTATTTACAGTAAAAAAGGGCTGGGCAATTTTGTCTGTACGCCTAAATTAGACCAAAAGCTAAACAAGCTCACAAGCTTTACGGACGACATGTTCGCCCGCGGCCTTAAGCCCGGCAGCAAAACGCTGCTTTTAAAACTTACGCCGGCGCCGCTTGATATAGCCGAAATCCTGCACATTAACGCAGGCGACCAGGTAATAAACCTGAAGCGTCTGAGGCTTGCAAACGACGAGCCAATGGCGCTTGAGGACACGTACATCAACGAAAGCCTTGTCCCGAATTTACTGCAGAAATATGAGAGCGGAGATTCCCTTTACACAACAATAAAAGAAAAATGCGGCGTTGAACTTTCAGATGCCACCGAGTCCATAGAAGTAGGGCTGTGCAGCAAAAAATTTGCCAAACTCCTTGAAGTTGCGCCCGGAGCGCCTGTTTTTTCTATACACCGCGTTACGTTAACAAAAAAACGTCAGCCCATTGAAACAGTCATCTCGATTTACCGCGGTGACCGTTACTCGTTTTCAATGCAGCTTGAGGTTTAGGCATACACAAAACATTTACCGCGCCAATAAGGAGGCTTTTATGGAAAACGTTAAACTCTCTCCAGAAGATTTAGCCGGCATGATTGACCACACCCTGCTTAAGCCCGATGCGCTTCCGGAAGACTTTGAAAAACTTTGCAGGGAAAGCATGGAATACCACTTTAAAATGGTAGCCATAAACGGTGCCCAGGCAGTGAGATGCTCGCAGCTTTTAAAAGGTTCGGGAGTCCATGTCGGCGTTGCGGTCGGCTTTCCTCTCGGCCAAACTACGGTAGAGTCCAAGGTGTTTGAAACAGTGGACGCACTTAAAAACGGCGCTGATGAAATAGACTACGTTATAAACATTACAGAACTTAAAAGCGGCAACCTGCCCTACTTAGAAAATGAAATGCGGCAAATCGTTTCGGTCTGCCGTGAAAAAGGCGCCATAGTCAAAGTTATTTTTGAAAATTGCTTCCTTACCGACGATGAAAAAAAGGCCATGTGCGGCATAGCCTGCAGGGTAAAACCCGACTTTATCAAGACTTCAACGGGTTTCGGGTCCGGCGGGGCAACTGTAGAAGACGTCCGCCTTATGAAAGCCGCGGTTGGAAATGAAGTTAAGATTAAAGCCGCCGGAGGCATACGCGATGTCGGCACGGCGCTTGCCCTTATAAACGCCGGCGCGCGGCGTATAGGTACAAGCTCAGGGGTTAAAATAGTCAATGGGTACAAGGCGCTTTTAAATAAATAATTACCGCCGCTGGTATTACGCAATCGGGTATTATTTCATAACTGGTATAGACAATATAATATATAGATAGCGGCTCCGCAGCACCCATATCCGGAATTTTGTTTTGCATTTGTCAGTAAAATCGTCGGATATTTAATTAAAAAAGGTAAAGGCCCTTATGTGCTGCAAAGCGCAAACGTATATGGGAACGACAATTACAGCGATGAAAAGCGCAAAGAAGCTCTTAGGGCTTTACCCTGAACTTAAAACCGTTTTGGCATGATTATTGCTACTATATGGAATATAAAATGTAAACCGTAAAGCTGTAAAAGGAGAACTGACAATGGAAGGTTATTTTATAAAAAACGTAAAAATAATCACAAGAAATTCTATAATCGCCGGCCGGGGGGTTATCGTAAAAAACGGTAAAATAGCTTCCATATGCGATGAAAACCGTGCGGAAACATCATGCAGTGTCATAGACGGAAACGGCATGTACCTTTCGCCCGGCTTCATAGACCTGCATAACCACGGTAACAACGGCGCGGACGCTATGGATGCTACTTACGAAGCGCTCGACACAATGTCAAAATTCCACATTAAAAACGGCGTGACCGGTTTTTTGGCAACTACGTTAACGTCGTCGCGTGAAAACACTTTAAAGGCGATAACAAACGCCGTCGATTTTATGGGCGGCAAATACAACGGCGCCTCGCAGGTTCTGGGGCTGTACCTTGAAGGGCCTTATTTTTCACAGATAAAAAAAGGCGCGCAGCCTGCCGAATATATAGCCGACATTGACATTGATGAATTATCAGGTTATATTGAAGCGGGAAAAGGCTGCATAAAAATACTCGCTCTCGCGCCCGAACTCGAAAAAAGCGCAGACGCCGTCCGTTTTCTAACGGAAAAAGGGATTACCGTAGCGGCAGGCCATACAAACGCAACTTATGCAGAGGCAATGGACGGGATAAACAACGGCATAACAGAAGCTACGCATCTTTACAACGGCATGAGGGCTTTAAGCCACAAAGAGCCGGGCGTGCTTGCCGCGTGCCTTTTGGACCGGAGGGTATGCTGTGAGATGATTTGCGACGGCATACATGTACACCCTGCCACAATGAAAATAGCGGTGAAAATGAAAGGCCGCGACAATATAGCCCTCATAACCGACTCTCTGCGCGGCAACGGGCTGCCAGACGGTGAATATATGGACGACGGGCGCATGGTCATAGTCAAAAACAACCAGGTCCGCCTTGAGGACGGCACGCTGGCCGGCTCCACGCTCACGCTGAACCGCGCAGTAAAAAATATGGTTGAAAAAGTCGGCGTTTCACTCTGCGATGCCGTATACATGGCGAGCTACAACCCCGCCAAACAGATTGGCAAAGCAGATAAAAAAGGCAGTATAGACGTAGGAAAAGACGCCGACCTTGTTATTTTTGACGGCGGCGTTAACGTCAAGACCGTTTTAGTAGGCGGTAAAATCGTCTATAAATGTTAAATGGCGTTTTTTCACCGCGCGGAGTCAGAAAAATACTATCGAATATTGTATCTAATTTGATATAAAAGGGGTTATTAATAATGAAAATCATAAAAGCAGCGGATTATAACGATATGAGCAGGAAAGCGGCAAACATCATTTTTTCCCAGGTGAGCTTATTCCCCGGCTGCATCCTTGGGTTAGCCACCGGCTCCACCCCTTTGGGAACTTATAAAGAACTTGTAGCCAAGTACATCAGCGGCGACGCCGACTTCAGCTGCGTGCGCAGCTTCAACCTTGACGAGTACTGCGGTATGAGACCCGACAACCCACAGAGCTACCACTACTACATGCACGAAAACCTTTTCAGGCATATTAACATAAAACCTGAAAACGTACACGTCCCCGACGGCTTCACAAAAGAAGAAGACTGCCGCAAATACGACGAAATGATAGCCTCATTCGGCGGGATAGACCTTCAGCTTTTAGGTCTTGGCAAAACCGGCCACATAGGCTTTAACGAACCGGCCGGCAGCTTTCCAAAATACACACACAAAGTGGCTCTGAAAGAACAAACCATAAAAGACAATTCAAGGTTTTTCAGCAGCATAGACGATGTGCCGAAATTTGCAGTAACAATGGGGCTTATGTCTATAATGCAGTCAAAAAGGGTGCTTATGGTCGTAAACGGCATCGGTAAGGCCGAAACCCTGAAGCGGGCGCTGTTCGGCCCTGTAACGCCGCAAGTACCGGCTTCAATACTCCAGCTGCACCCAAACTTCACTGTGGTAGCGGACAAAGATGCCCTTTCAAAAATATGCGGTTAATCCGTCCCGCGTTAAGTATGCGGCTTTGCTCTCAGCACGCGAAAGCAAAGCTGCCGTTTATATAGGCTTATTGATTGAAAGGATGCTGTAAAAATGGTAACACCTGCCGCTGGATATGCAAAAGCGACCATTACTCCCCCGTTAGGCACTCTTCTTTCAGGTTATGCATGCGCAAGGCGCGCTGAAAGCATACACGATAACCTTTTTGCACGTGCGGCCGTTATAAAAGCTGATGAAACTTTCATCATAGTGCAGCTTGACCTTTTAATGGTAAGTGACAAGTTTATTGCTTCATTATGCGGCCGGCTCGAAAAAAAATACAGCATTAAAAGTAAAAATGTTTTTGTAAGCTGTATCCACACGCACTCTGGCCCTATGGACGAAACGGACGGCGGCGGCTATTTCGATATGTCAGTCAGTGACGGGCCTATAGCAGACGGCGTCTTAAAGCAAATAATCTGGTGTGCCGGAAAAGCACTTTCAAATATGTGCGGCTTTTCAATTTCAACACAAAAGTCACATCTGCGCGGAATAGGGCTTAACAGGCGCGACCCGTCGTACCCCATAGACGACAGCTTTTCCATACTTTCGCTTGACCGTACTGACGGTAAAAAAATAGTTATGTACAATTACGCGTGCCACCCAACTATAATGGATGCCGGCAACAGGTCTGTTACGGCAGATTATCCCGGGCAGGCGGCAAACATATTAGAGTCACAGGATAATATCGCCTGTGCCCTCTTTTTAAATGGAGCCTGCGGTGACGTAAGCACGCGTTTCACACGAAAGGAAGCTTCCTTTTCGGAAGTAAGGCGCATCGGCAGCATATTGGGCGGCGAAGCATTAAAACTATTAAATTTAGGTGATTCACCTGCGCCGCTCACAGATATCAAAGCGTCATCCGCCGCGCTTGACGTGAAAGTTAAAGAACTTCCGTCCCTTGAGAAGGCAAAGTCGGAGCTTTCAAAAGCGCTTGAAGCTAAAGTGAAGGCCGAAAAAGCGCATATTGAAAAAGGGTGCCTGAGGCTTGTGCAGTCGGCTTACGAGGGCGCGCTTATGAACCTCGAGATAGTTAAAAACATCGGTTCAAAAAAGTCAATACATTTTCAGATAAAAGCGCTTAAGATAAACAGCGTGTTCTTTGTATATATACCCGGTGAACTGTTTACACCGCTCGCTTTAAAGCTGAAAGGTAATTTCCCCGACATAAACCTCAGCATAGTCTGCTACGGAAACGGCAATTACAGCTACATTCCGGACAAAAAATCATATGGCGAGGGCGGCTATGAAACCATGACGGCCCTTTTCGCGCCCGGTGAAGGCGAACGGATAATAGATGCTGCTTCGTCCCTTGTAAAATCAATGCTTGGAGAACCTGATAAATATTAATCAGGTTGTCATAATCTTATAGGACCGGCCTGCCTTTCTTTCGTTTAAAGGCGGGCCGGTCATTTTTTGTATTTTACACCTAAAGGCCATGACGTGCATATTGCCATACATAATTTTTTTAGTTGTGAATAGTAATGAAGTATAAAAGCATTAGTACAATTATGTAAACAAGGCGTTTGTCTTCCCTGCGGCATACTACAAAAAATAATTTACGTATGAATTTTAGACAGTGTATAAATAATGTATATATACAAATTAGACATAAATGGTATTATATTGTCATGGAATAATAGTTTGGCGGATATTTCTATATTTTTTCCCGCTTTTTATATTAAAACAGCATATTTGATTTATATGAAAGGATTGGTCTAAAATGGCAAGTGTGAAAGAAAAGCTGGAAATATACGGCATTAAGAAGGCGCTCGGCTACCTTGAAAACAATCCCCAGGAAAATGTGCCCAAAGTACTTAACTGGCTTCGTAAATTTGACAAGGACGAAGGCCATAACAAGTCATACGACATGATAGAAGGATCTATGACCGACCCAAAAAATAACTGGAACAGGCTCATATCAAGCCTTTATACCGATATAGACGAAAGTTACCGCAAAAAAGCATTTGAAAATATGGTCGTTAATTTCATCTACAGCAAACGCATCGGTCAGTACTCAGAAAAATACAACTGCAATATTCCCTGGGCAATACTTATGGACCCGACGTCAGCGTGCAACCTTAAATGCACCGGCTGCTGGGCCGCCGAATACGGCCACAAGTTAAGCTTAACCCTTGGGCAAATGGACGATATCATACGGCAGGGCAAAGAATTCGGCTGTTACATGTACATACTCTCCGGAGGAGAACCGCTCGTAAGGAAAGATGATATACTTAAGCTATGTGACAAGCATAACGACTGCACGTTCCTCGCATTTACAAACGGTACCCTCATAGATGAGGAATTTGCGGACAATGTCCTAAAGGTAAACAATTTCGTTCCGGCCATAAGTATAGAAGGCTATGAAGAAGAAACGGATTCGCGCCGCGGCAAAGGTACGTACAAGGCCGTCTTGAACGCGATGCGCATTTTAAGGGAAAAAAAGCTTCCCTTTGGGACTTCGCTCTGCTATACAAGCAAAAATGCCGAAACGATAGGCAGCAGCGAGTACTTTGACTTTCTCATAGAGCAGGGCTGCAAATTCGCGTGGCTTTTCACATACATACCCGTAGGTGCCGATGCATCCCTTGACCTCATCGCAACAGCACAGCAGCGAAAGTATATGTATGACCAAATAAGAAAATTCAGGGAGACAAAACCGATTTTCACCATGGATTTTTGGAATGACGGCGAATATGTGAACGGCTGTGTCGCCGGCGGGCGTTCTTACCTGCATATAAACGCGAACGGAGATATAGAGCCGTGCGCTTTCATACATTACTCCGACTCCAATATAAAGGATAAAACGATTTTGCAGGCATGCATGTCCCCGCTTTTTATGGAATACCGCCGCAACCAGCCTTTTAACCACAACCAGCTGCGCCCGTGCCCGCTTTTGGATAATCCGGCAAGGCTCGTACAGATGGTAAAAAATTCAGGCGCTAAGTCAACCGACATGCTTCACCCTGAAAAAGCTGAAGACCTGACCGCAAAATGCCTTGATGCCGCCAAAGACTGGGCGGAAACTTCAAAAGATATTTGGGACTCAAGCGCTGCAAAAGAGCGCTGCGCAGTACGCGAGCAGTCTGATGCCGAGTACAAGCGCAGAGTCGCCGACGACTATAAAAAGAAACACAAAAATGCCTAGATATACATGCCAAGCTTAGCGCGCGCCAGCATCTACATCTAAAATAAAAACGCGTACAGCCGCCCCCATCATACATGAAGCGTATAGATGGGTGCGGCTGTAATGTTGTAATTTTTCACTTTTAATAGACTGCGTCCATGAAAACACTGCTACGCTTTTTTATACAACGGGATTTTCACTTCAGCCTGTGCCTTTTCCGCCCAATCAAGTAAAGTATTTACACCGCTGCGGGTAATAGCCGCATCTTCCTGCAGTAAACCAATTTTAACATTGATTTCTTTTTGGCCCTTTTCCAAAGTATCAACCTTTTTTTCCAATGTATTAACCTTATTATCTAATGTGCCTACCTTACTGTCCAAGTTATTTACTTTACTGTCCAGTGTATCGGCTTTGCCGTCTAAGGCATTTACCTTATTACCCAGTGTATCGACCTTATTTTCTAAATCATTTACCTTGTTGTCTAAATCATTTACCTTATCGCCTAAGATATTAAATTTATCGTCTAAAGAATTAAACCCATTTCCTAAATCATCGACCTTGCCGTCTAAATTGCCTAATCCGTCCAAAATTAATTGCAAGACCTGCGAATCGTCCATGTGTAAACACCCCTTAGTTTAAATTATAATTGATGCTTTTGAAATTTGCAATATGGCGTTTAATTTAAAAGGAATATTTCCACGGCGCAGATATTGCCTTTACGGTTTCAATATTAAGTTTCCTTTTTGAAAGCATGGTTTAATATCCTCCGCGATTGCATCTTTTAGCCGTGTAAGGCTTGGGTTGGGCGTATATTTTAAGCAGCCCGTAAAATAATATGGATACAAACTTAAAAAGGGGTGTTTAAATTGGCGCTTACAGAAAAAGAGCTTACGGCCATTGAAGACCAGCTCGGAAGTGAAGAAATGCTCGTAACAAAGTTCCAGTCATACTCACAGATGTGTTCCGACCCTGAGCTAAAACAAAAATGCAGCGACATAGCCCAAAAGCATCAGTGCCACTTCGACAGGCTTATAAGCTTTTTAAATTAAAGGAGCAGGTGAAAATGAATCTTAACATTAATCAGAATCAGATGGGCGGCAGCCAGCAGGGCTGCAGCATGCCGGAAAAGGAAATTATGACGGATGCGCTTTCATCCGAAAAATTTGTCACCGACACTTACAACACGTTTACAAACGAATGCGCTACACAAAACATCAGGGACGAATTTATGAAGATACTAAACGAGGAACACCAGATACAGGCAGACGTTTTTGATACTATGAAAAAACGCGGCTGGTATGAAACCCCGTCGGCGCAGCAGCAGAAAATACAGCAGACAAAGCAAAAGTTCCAGGGCCAGGCAGGCAAGGCATAAAACCAACGGCGCCGCAGGTTGTTTTCCTGCAGCGCCGTTAATAATTAAAGCTTACATATTGTTTTATTATCTGCCCGTTCTACGCTTACTGCCAAGGTATGTTAAAATACGTCCCCTCATGTCGCCCGCAAGGTAAAGCGAACCGCAGACAACGACAGCTCCGCCCGGAGGCAGCATGGAAAACGCCTCCGAAACCGCCGAGTCAAAATCCTCAGCCGGAACGGCATGCTTGCCGTGGCGCTGCCAGCACGCCGCAAGCGACTGTGCGTCCATCGCACGTTCAGAAGAAGGGGCGACGGTTATAACTTCTGAAAATACACCCGAAAGTTCACTCACTACAGACTCGGTATCTTTGTCAGCAAGCATACCCATTACCGCCAATATATCACGGCCGCCAAGGTACCTGCGCACTGCCGCAGCCAAAGCCGAAGCCGCCGACGGGTTATGCCCGCCGTCCACAACAACGGCTGGTGAAAGCGAAAGCACTTCAAGCCTGCCGGGAAGTTTCGCGGAGGCAAACCCTTTTTTAAGCGCATTCACATCAATTTTATTATAATTGTAGCGCAGTACATCAAGAGCGGCGACGGCCGTTTTTGCGTTGCATACCTGATGCATCCCTATAAAAGGCAGTTTAAGCGCCGCGCCGCGGCAGCTCAGCACCGTACCTGATAAGTCCTCGTACACTACGCTTGCGTTAACCGTTTCGCCTGCCTCTATAAGTCCGGCGCTGCGGCCGGATGCGGCAGCCTTTATGACTTCAAGCGCCTCCGCCGGCTGATCAGGCGAAACAACGACGGTACCGCCCTGCTTTATTATCCCGCTTTTTTCAAAAGCTATCTTTTCTACAGTATCACCTAAAATTGCAGTGTGGTCGAGCGAAACAGGCGTTATAACAGAAACAAGCGGCTTTTTCACAATATTTGTCGCGTCAAAGCGCCCGCCAAGCCCTACCTCAAGCACGACGATATCGCAGCTTTCCTCTGCAAACCAAAGCAGCGCCATGGCGGTCACAGCGGCAAACTTCGTTATTTGGACGTTCTCTCCGGAAAGCCTCCCTATCGCTTTAAAGACTTTTTCCGCAGCCGCAGTAAGCTTCTCCCTGCTTATCATTTCACCGTTTACCTGCATGCGCTCGCGAAAATCCGAAACGTGCGGTGACAAGTACAGCCCCGTCTTATAGCCCGCGCACGAAAGTACCGAAGCTATAAGCTCGCACGTAGTGCCTTTGCCGTTAGTTCCGGCGACGTGTACAGTCTTAAGGCCGTCCTGCGGGTTTTCAAGGGCCGCCATAAGCTTTTCCATGCCTTTTAAACCCGGGCTTACGCCGAACGGGTTTATTTTTTCAATATCATGCAGTACTTCTTCATAAGTCAAGCTGTTCACCGATGTCCTCGTAAATAACGATGTCAATGGGGGCACTTATTTCCCCAAAGCCTCAATTCCAGACTTAAGGAGCGCTATATGCTCCGAAAGCTTCTGCGCATTTTGTTTAACGCCGTCTACCACTTTTTCAGGAGCTTTTGAAAGGAATTTTTCATTTTTCAGTTTGGCATTTGCAGTACAAAGCTGCTTTTGCGCGGACTCAAGCTCCTTATTAAGCCGCTTAAGTTCCGCTTCCCTGTCAACAAGGTCGTCCGTCGGGATGAAAATCTTAGCGTCCGGCGTAACAACCGTCACAGCGCCGTCCAAATCAATTTCGGAGCTTATAACTATATTTTCTGCATACGCAAGGCGTTTCATAATGTCAATGCCTTTGGCAAAAGTTTCCTTAGAAGCTGTTTCAATATACATATGGGTCTTTCTTGAAGGCGGCACGTTCATTTCAGACCGCCTGTTGCGCACAGCGCGCACAGCGTCCATTATCTTTCCCATTTCTTCCGAAGCCTGCGCAAACGAGAGCTTTCCGTCGTACTCCGGCCATCCCGCCATCATTATGGTTTTGCCGTCGTGCGGAAGCGCCTGCCATATTTCCTCAGTGATAAACGGCATAAACGGGTGCAGCAGCTTCACGGTGCCTGACATAACCCACACAAGCACCTGCCGTGCGTTCTGAGCTGCGGCTTCGTCGTCCGAGTTAAGGCGTATCTTTGATATCTCTATATACCAGTCGCAGAATTCATTCCACAGGAAGTCGTATAGCTTCTGCACGGCTATGCCAAGTTCAAAGCGTTCAAGGTTAGCCGTTACTTCCTTAGCAGTATTGTTAAATAAATCCACTATCCATTTATCTTCAAGCGCGAGTTTATCAGGAAGCGCGTTCTTTACGTCACGGCCGTCTATATTCATTTGTATAAAACGTGAAGCATTCCATATCTTATTTGCGAAGTTGCGGCTTGCCTGTACTTTGTCGGGTGAAAAGCGCATATCGTTGCCGGGGCTGTTTCCGGCTGCAAGCATAAACCTCAGCGCATCGGCGCCGTACTCGCCGATAATCTTAAGCGGGTCTATGCCGTTGCCGAGGGACTTGCTCATTTTCCTGCCCTGCTCGTCGCGTACAAGCCCGTGTATAAGCACGGTCTTAAAAGGCACCTCACCCGTCTGCTCTATGGCTGAAAATATCATGCGCGAAACCCAGAAGAAAATTATATCATACCCTGTAACGAGAGTATCAGTAGGATAAAAATACTTGAAATCAGGCGTTTCGTCAGGCCACCCAAGAGTGGAAAAAGGCCACAGCGCAGAAGAAAACCACGTGTCGAGCGTGTCCTCGTCCTGTTTAAGGTTTGCGGAGCCGCACTTCGGGCATTTGTGCGGCGTTTCCCTTGAAACTACAATTTCACCGCAGTCACGGCAGTACCACGCTGGTATCCTGTGCCCCCACCAAAGCTGCCGTGAAATGCACCAGTCTTTTATATTTTCCATCCAGTGGTAATATATCTTTGTAAAACGTTCCGGAATAAAGCGTACTTTTCCTTCGCGTACGGCCTCAAGCGCCGGCTTTGCAAGCGGCTCCATCTTTACGAACCATTGTGTGGAAACGCGCGGCTCAACAACCGTGCCGCAGCGGTAGCAGGAGCCGACGTTGTGCTTTATAGGTTCGACCTTTACAAGGAATCCCTGCTCCTTAAGGTCCTCAACGATTTTTTTACGGGCTTCAAGACCCGTCATGCCGGCATATTTGCCGCCGTTTTCATTTATGCTGCCGCTGTCGTCCATAACGTTGATAACCTCAAGGTTATGCCTCAGCCCTACCTCAAAGTCATTTGGGTCATGCGCAGGGGTTATCTTAACGACGCCTGTCCCGAAGTCACGCTCAACATACCTGTCAGCTATAAGCGGTATCTCACGGCCTACAAGCGGCAGTATGAGCGTTTTGCCAACTAAGGCTTTGTACCTTTCGTCGTCGGGGTGTACTGCCACGGCAGTATCGCCGAGCATGGTTTCAGGGCGCGTAGTCGCAAGCTCTATATATCCGCTCCCGTCCTTGAACGGGTAACGCACATGCCAAAAGTAACCGTCACGCTCCGAAAACTCCACCTCTGCATCTGAAATGGACGTCCTGCAGTGGGGGCACCAGTTTATTATGCGTTTGCCGCGGTAAATAAGGCCTTTTTCATAAAGGCGCACAAACACCTCGCGCACGGCTTTAGAGCAGCCTTCGTCAAGCGTGAAGCGCTCGCGCTGCCAGTCGCATGAAGAACCAAGCTTTTTCAGCTGCTCGACTATACGCCCGCCGTACTTTGCCTTCCAGTCCCATGCGCGCTCCAAAAAAGCCTCGCGGCCTATATCCTCTTTCTTAATGCCTTCCTTACGCATTGCCTCGACTATTTTAGCTTCAGTCGCAATGGACGCGTGGTCCGTACCCGGCAGCCAAAGCGTACAGTAACCCTGCATCCTCCTGAAACGCACCAATATATCCTGCAAGGTTTCATCAAGGGCATGTCCCATATGGAGCTGGCCTGTAATGTTCGGCGGCGGTATAACTATGGTGTACGGCTTTTTAGCCGGGTCCGCCTCGGCATGGAAATATCCGCCGTCAAGCCATGACTTATAGATTCTGTCCTCAACTTCACGCGGGTCGTAAGTTTTAGCAAGTTTACTTCCCATTTATTTACCCTCCAATATCAAATCAAAGCCTCCTTTCTTAGCGGAAAAGAAGCAATTTTTACTTAATTACTAATAAAATTATTAAAAAAATTTACAATACATTATGTCATTGCGGATGCCGTTTGTAAATCAGTCAGCCGGTAGGTATGGGCGACGCTACGCGGCCGGGGTCGGTGCAGTCAACCGCTATGGCTATGCCGAGGCACAGTTCGGTGTCAGCGCACACGTCGCTTTGTATGTCCACGGCATAACAGACCCCGTTCATGTTCCAGCAGCGGCCGTGTGTCATAATAACCTTGCCGGACTCGTCAGTCATGTCAAAGGCGCGCGTTATAACATCCCCGCGGAACTTCCATTTTACGCCCTTCAACTTTACAGGCTGTTTGCTTGAGTTCGTGTCAACGGTAACGAGCACGTGCTTTTTGTCTGCAAACACTGTGTACTGAAAAACAGAAGAAATGCGTATGCACATTATTTTGGCAGCAACCGCGCCGCTGCCGTCAACCAGCAAAAAAATCCTTCTTAATGCTGAAGCTTCCGCCCTGACAGTGTACGCTGGGCAGCCATCCGGATTTAAAACCGTAAAAACCGTTTCTGCGCCGCCGTACGGTTCCAAATAATATTTCATAGCGGCCGGTCCCCCTCTAAAATACATTGAATTGAGCAGATATGCTTTTATTTTACCATTGTTTCCCCGACATAGCAAGGAGTAACTTTGCCATGTCAAACATAAAGTAAGCGACGTATACAATGCAAAAAAGCCGGTTCTTCCGGCTTTTTATAATCTTTAAGCTGTAAATTTATTTTGGCTGCTGTCCGCCAATGACGGCACCTTTTGAAACGGTTTCGGATGTTTTCATCCGCAGGTTCTGTGCAGCAACGCTTTTGTGATGAAAAAACCAAATTGATATTAACAAAACCGGAACGGAAGTCCCGAGTGTCAGTAAAAGATTTGCGTTTGTAAAACCTGCCACTAAATAGCCAACAGCGCAGCATCCTGCCACAAGCGAAGCATACGGCAGTTGTGTTGACACATGCTCTATATGCTGGCAGGAAGCCCCTGTGGATGAAAGGATGGTAGTGTCAGAAATAGGCGAGCAATGGTCCCCAAATATGCTGCCTGCGAGCGTGGCAGAAAGTGACACTATCGTGAGGTTAGGCGCTACTGCCTCAGCAACCGGAACAACAATAGGTATGAGTATTCCAAAAGTGCCCCACGCCGTACCAGTTGAAAAGCTAAGCAATGCTGATATAATAAAGATAAGTAGCGGAAGCAAAGCCCCGGGCACCGAGCTTGCTGCAACAAAGTTTTTAATAAATACAGCCGTTTCAAGCAGGTCGCGGCACACTCCGCTTATAGTCCATGCAAGCAGTAAAATCACGCACGCCGGAACCATGGACTTTATTCCTTCAACAACTCCGTCCATAAACTGCTTGAAGGTCATCAGCCTGCGCGGCACAAACATTATAAATGCAACAATAAGTGCCCCGAAGCAGCTCCACGCAAGCGCCGACTCGGCATCGCAGTTGCCAAAGGCCGCGGTAAAACTATGGTATGCCGGATCCGTCCCCCAAAAGCCGCCGTTATAGAGCATGCCGAGAACTGCAAACAGTATGAGCATCCCCACAGGCACAAGCATGTCTGATACCCTGCCCCTGTCAGAAACGCTGAATTTTTTATCTACACGGGTTTCAATAGCACCAACGTCACCGTTTTTTGCCTTTTCCTCACGCAGAGCCATCGGGCCAAAGTCAATGTCGTTAAGGCATATAACAAGCAGCATGATAAGTGTCAATATAGCATAAAGGTTAAAGGGAATTGTAGCTATAAACGTCGACAAGCCGCTTTTAAAGCGTCCTGTCGATTGAAGGCTGCTGCCTACAGCTGCCGCCCATGATGAAACAGGTGCTATTATGCAGACCGGTGCAGCCGTAGAGTCAATTATATATGCGAGTTTCGCCCTTGAGATTTTATACTTGTCCGTTACAGGCTTCATCACGGTTCCCACGGTGAGGCAGTTAAAATAGTCGTCTATAAATATTAAGACACCAAGCAGGCTTGTAGATATAAGCGCTGACTTTTTTGAGCGTATCTTAGAAGTAGCCCACCTGCCGTAAGCTTTGCTTCCCCCTGCCATAGATACGACAAACACTAATGCGCCCAAAAGGCAGCAAAATATGATTATGTACAAATCGGTCTTTTTCACCATCATGGCAAACGCCGACTGAACCGTACCTACAACCGGATTAAGCCCCATACCAATAGAATATATAAGCGTTCCAGTTAAAATGCCCGCCATAAGCGATGTAATAACTTCTTTTGTCAGCAGTGCCAAAACAATCGCAATGACCGGCGGCAAAAGCGACAGCCATCCCGCATAAAAAGGGTGCACGTTTCATTTCCCCCTTGTTTTCCTGTTTTTTTAGTTTCCTGTTCACACGGGCAACTGAAAATAAAGCGCCCGGCCGGCAAAATTAAAACAAAGAGATGAAAAAGCCCGCCTATGCTACATTTTTCAGCATATGCCGCGTTAAGTTTTTTTGTACCTTGTTATTACGGCTTAACATAGCTTTGTTTTATATGGTTGCCTAACTAAAATATTATAAGCCACGGTTTTACGAATTTCAACATAATAGCATAAATTTAAGGTTAAAATCGCACTCATCCAAGTGAAAACAAGTGAAAAATTTTCAAAAAAGCAAGGGATTTAAGGATGCCCTTCTAACTTAAATTAACAAATCGTTTGCTTGTCTTTTAATATCCAATGTATTATAATAAAATGAAATAAAGGAGAGTGCTTTATGCTGTACGAAATCCTGAGGGGCGAATCGTTTACTCTGACGCGGGCAATCGTTGAGATACTCACCATGCTCTTCATCATATTTTTCATTCTACCGCTGCATGAATTTGCCCACGCGCTTGCCGCGCACAAGCTTGGCGACGACACCGCAAAAAACAGCGGCCGCCTTACGCTAAACCCCATAGTAAGTTTCGATATGGTAGGCTCAATCCTTTTGCTGCTAATAGGTTTCGGCTGGGCAAAGCCTGTGCCGATAAACCCGAGAAACTTCAGAAAGCCTAAGCGCGACACAGCGCTTACGGCTTTTGCCGGCCCTCTTTCAAACCTTATTGCCGCGCTGGTGGGTATGATTATATATTACGCCATATATGCCGCGCTGCACTATGAGCCGCTCATACCGTCCATTTTCTTCGGTTATTACGTTGAGATAAACATCGCGCTCGCCGTTTTTAACCTTATTCCGCTCCCTCCGCTTGACGGCTCAAAGATTTTAGGCGCTTTTCTTACCGACAGGGCCATTTCTAATTACTACCGTTACCAAAATATAATTATACTCATAGTACTCGTCATCCTTTTTACCGGCGCCCTCAACACTCCGATAAATTTCCTCGTGAACTGGTGCTATGCCGGTATAAACTTCCTCGCGCAGCTACCGTTCAGGCTGTTCGGCGTACTGTGAATTAAATGAAAAATTATGGGAAAAATATGTTATAAATTAGATGCCTTCGAAGGGCCGCTCGATTTACTCCTTTACCTTATCTCAAAAAATAAGCTTGACATACTTGATATCAACATTTTTGAGCTTATAGGCCAGTACTCGGCGCACATAGACGCAATGCGCGGGCAGAACATGGAAATAGCGAGCGAGTTTTTGGAAATGGCGTCACGCCTTGTTTATATAAAAAGCGTTTCGCTCCTCCCAAAGCATGAGGAAGCGGAAGAACTCAAACGTGAGCTCAGCGGCCAGCTGCTGGAGTACCAGGAGTGCAAACGCATTGCCGGCATACTCGGCTCAAAGGTAAGCTTTGACAGTTATACGCGCATACCTCAGAAAATAGAGTCAGACCCGGCGTACTGCCGCCGCCTTTCCCCTGTGGCAATAATGTCTGCTTACGGCAGCGCCGTCGGCCACGGCAGCAGGTTTAAGCCACCCTCACCCGAAGATTTCTCGGCCATAGTGACGCATAAGGTCGTTTCCGTAAAATCAAAAATAATTTCCGTGCTTAAAAAGCTCCGTAGAACCGGCAGGTCGGCGTATGTGTCGCTTTTTTCAGACAGCAGCGGCCGCTCCGAGCTTATAGCGACGTTTCTCGCGGTGCTTGAGCTTATAAAAGGTCGGCGTATAAGGCTCGAGGGTGAAAAGGGCTCTGAAGTGGTGCTTATGAACGGCGGTGACAGGAACTGAAAATAAAAGAAATGGAAAGCGCTATGGAAGCCATCCTTTTCGCGAGCGGCGAAGCTGTAAACATCGACAGGTTTTCACAGGCGCTCGGCATAGACAACGCTACGTCCGAAAAGCTGCTTGCCGACCTTGCGGCAAAATACGCCGCCGAAAAGCGGGGAATAAAAATAGCGAAGCTCGAAAACAGCTACCAGATGTGCACCGAGCCTAAGTATGCGGATTATGTGCGCGCAGTGCTTGAGATACGGCGCAATATGCCGCTTTCACAGGCGGCCATGGAAGTTTTGGCCGTTATAGCCTACAACCAGCCCGTGACCAAGGCTTTCATAGAGCAGGTGCGCGGGGTCGACTGTTCGGGTGTACTGAGCGGCCTTGTGTCAAAGCAGCTTGTGGAAGAACGCGGCAGGCTTGAACTGCCCGGGCATCCGCTTGTTTACGGCACAACCGAAAGCTTTCTGCGCTGCCTTAATATATCCTCCCTTAGCGAACTTCCGCCTGTTAAAAGCGAAGCCGAAAGTACCAGCCGGCCGGAGGCCGCCGGCAGCAAAGGCTGAATTTTTACGGAGGGCCTATGAAATTTCTATATTTAATGCTCTTTTTCACCGTGCTTAACACAGTGCTTTCGCTTTGCCCCATAACGGTTGACTTAGAGTTCCGTCAGGAGTTCTCAGCCAAAATCCGCTACCTTTTCTTTCACTACACCCTTGCCCCGCGCCCACCGAAAAAAGACAAAAAAGCAGCGGAAGAAAAGCCTAAGGAATCAAAAATCAAAACAATGCTCCAAAAAAAAGGGCTTGCCGGATTTTTGGAATTTATAAAAGAGCTTGCCTCCGTTGCAGCCGGAACCGCAAAAAAGATTTTCGCACATCTGACAATACGTGATTTTTTAATAAATATATGCGTTTCATCAGGCGATGCGGCAAAAACCGCTATAGCGTACGGTTATGTCTGCTCAGCCGTTTACCCGGCAGTGTCGGTGCTTTTTTCAAACACAAATTACAATGAATACAGCGTTAACATTTCGCCCGACTTCAGCAAAGGCGAAAGCTCCGTCGAGTTTAACTGCAAAGCTAAGATAAAAGTTATATTCCTTATGTCGGCGGCCCTCTACGCTTTTAAAGGCTTTATAAAGATGAAAAAAAAGCAGGCCGCTTAAAGCTTTAACGCGGCGGCGAAAACCAGTATTTTTTAGTTCAGTTTAGTAAAACCGGCTTTACGGCTAATAATATAAATATCTAAAATTATAAAAGGCGGTGTAGAAAATGCCCGAACATCCAATAGAAGGCATGATGGATACGACCCTTGAAAAAATCAAGCAGATGGCGGACGTCAACTCCATTATAGGCGACCCGATAACTTCGCCTGACGGCAGTACCGTCATCATCCCGGTTTCGACGGTTAAGTACGGCTTCGTCTCAGGCGGCTCAGACCTGCCCAATAAAAGCGACAAGCAGATTTTCGGCGGCGGCACCGGCGCCAGCGTCACTATCTCCCCTACCGCTTTCCTTACCATTTGCAGCGGAAACGTAAAAATGCTGCGCATAGACCCAGGCAGCACTTCCATAGACAGGATTATAGACCTTACCCCCGACCTTATTGAAAAAATAAGCGGTATGATAAAAAATAAAAACGGCAAGGGGCAGGACAAAGCCAAAAGTACCGAAACCAAGGGCTGCGAAGACAAAGACAAATAAGAACCCAAAAATTATAATTAACGGCTCTGACGCCCGCATATAAATTATAAAAACGGTAACAAACATGCCGGTCCGGTATTTTAATTTATTTTGCGGGTGATTTCTTGTGTTTAAAAAGGCCTTTTCAATTTTCTCTGCTTTACTGATAATAATTTCAGCATACCCATTAAGCGCCCGCGCCGAAAACGGGCCTGCCGTTTCGGCAAAGTCCGCCATTGTGATGGATCAAGGCGGCCATACGGTGCTTTACGCCAAAAACATCCACGGCAAAATGCCCATAGCAAGCACTACGAAAATAATGACAGCCCTCCTTACGCTCGAAGCAGCCTGTAAAAACAATAAGACCGTAACCATAACCGACGGTATGGTAAAGGTCGAGGGCTCCTCCATGGGCCTGCGCGCAGGCAACAGGATAAAGCTAAGGTCACTTGCCGAGGGCATGCTCGCCGTCTCCGGCAACGACGCCGCAAACTCCGCCGCGACAGCAGTAGGCGGTTCGCTTGATGCTTTCGCCGGCATGATGAACGAAAAGGCGCGTGCCCTTGGCATGAACGACACGCATTACGTAACCCCGTCGGGCCTTGACGACAAAAACCACTATTCGTCGGCATATGACTTGGCGCTGCTTGCTTCATATGCCATGGAAAATAAGGACTTTGCCGATATTGTAGGCAAGAAAACAATAAAAGTACATTTTGAATCCCCTGACGAAACACGTACTTATAAAAACCATAACAAGCTTTTAAGTATGTACGGCGGGTGCAGCGGGGTAAAAACTGGTTTTACAAAAAAGTCCGGCCGCTGCCTTGTTTCTTCCGCTGAAAAAGACGGCATAAGCGTTATTGCCGTAACCTTGTCGGACCCGTGCGACTGGGATGACCACAAAAAACTCCTCGACTACGGTTTCTCAAAACTTGAAAGCGTAAAAACAGACGACACATCCTTTTCTGCTTCTGTTCCGGTGGCAGGCGGCCTTAAAAACACTGTGCGCGTTTCAGGGACGGAAGGTGAAAATATTGTCGTTGTCCGCGAAAACAGACAAAATTTAAAACGTTCTGTCCAGCTCCCGCGCTTTGTTTACGCCCCGGTAAAAAAGGGGGAAGTCTTAGGGAGCGTGCGTTACGCGTTAAACGGCAAAGTTGTTGCCGAAAATGAACTGACGGCTAATGAAAATATAGATTATAAGCATCTTCAGAAAAATTTTTTCGCAAAAATGAAGGATAAGATAAAATTCGGCTTATTCAGCCGATAAAAATTTATATGCAAAAGAGTGTTTGCCTTGGAAAAAATACGGATCCAAAAAATATTGTCGGAGCTTGGCATAGCCTCGCGACGCAAAGCGGAAGAAATGCTTTCCGCCGGACGCATTACGGTAAACGGTGAAACGGCCTCTGTCGGCTGCAAAGCCGACCCTTTGAAAGATAACATACTCATAGACGGCAGGCCCGTACCCCGCGGCGCAAAACATGAAAAAATATATGTAATGCTGTACAAGCCCCGCGGCTACATAACTACCATGCACGACCAGCTGGGGCGCAAGTGTACGGCAGACCTCGTTAAAGGGCTTGGCCGTGTTTTCCCCGTAGGCAGGCTTGACCGCGGTTCCGAGGGGCTTCTCCTGCTTACTAACGACGGCGAATTTGCCAACAGCGTGATGCATCCGGCAAACCATATACCCAAAACATACAGAGTCACCGTACGGCCTGCGGCTACAGGCGCTCAAATAAACGAAATGGCCGCCGGTATTGAAATCGACGGCAGAAAAACAGCCCCGGCTGAAGTAGCGCCCGTTAAAACCGAAGACGGCAAAGAAGTCCTCGAAATCACCCTGCACGAAGGACGCAACCGTGAAATAAGGAAAATGTGCGAAAAGCTCGGCCTTGAGGTTGCAAGGCTTAAACGCATTTCCATAGGCGAGCTGCGCTTAGGCGGGCTTGCGCCCGGAAAATGGCGCCGCCTTACCGAGGCTGAAGCGGCCGGACTTACCGGCAGAAAAGCGCAGTAAAAGGCGCCCTCCGGCAAGGCGCTTTTCCCCGCAGCCGCATTTTATCATTTTACAGGTTTAAAGAGAAGCTTCTGCGGAACGAACGACTTTTCAGCCGCAACAACCAGCGCGGCGTCTGCTAAGGCCACGGCGAGAGATGCTATTAGCAGGGTGCGCGCGCCGGCTACGAAAAGCCCGGTAAACTGCAGCAGGAAAAGCAGTATAAGCGGTGTAGCTATATACCCCGACATCTGCATTGATTTAAAGCATCCCTTACCCCTGCACATGGCAGCTGCCGTAAGCGCAGTGCAAAAAAGCAGAATCGCAGGCGTGAGAATGAAAAAAATTATCAGCCAGTTCCAATCAATAAAAAACGGCATTGAAAGCAGTATGTCGCCTATGGAAACCGTTATGGAAAACGCCGCGAACGAAAGGGCCGTAACAATGGCCGCAAACGAAATGCAGCCTAAGAATTTTGCCTTGAAAATCCTTTTAGGCTTAAGCGGCGTAAGAAAAAGCGTTTCAAGGGTGCCGCGCTCGTTTTCCCCGGCAAAACAGCACGCCGAAACAGCGGATGCAACCATAATCGGCACTAATAAAAAAAATATAGGGAAAATAAAATTAACAGTACAATAAAATATTTTCTGCTTAACGCCAAAAGCTGCCGCGCTTTCAGGCAAAAGTTTTGTTATCTGCCTAAAGGCCGCCGTATCCGTATCAGAAATATTGTATATTATAATAAAAAATATTATTGGCAGCACGACCGCCGTAAAGGCAGGCAGCACAGTAGAAAAAACGCGTACCGTCATAGAGCTCCACGCTTCGTTATAATCTTTTTTAACGACAGCGTTTTCGGAAGGTGTAAGGAATTTCATTTTTTTCCGCCTCCGTTCCCGACATATTGTTTATAGATGTCACGCACGGCGGGTTTTTCAAGCTTTGCTTCAAAAATTTTATGCCCGCCGGCAACCAGCTTTGAGATGGCCGCCGGCATCTCTTTTTCGTCTGCTATACCGGTGCGCCACCATCCGCCGCTGCAGCGCTCAAAGCCCTCTGCCGTATCATTTTCCGCAAGCCTTACGGCAGCCCCTATCTTCATGCCGGCGCTTACCCTTAAACTTTCAGTATCCCCGTCAGCTAAAAGCGTACCCTTGTTTAGTATCCCGAACGAACCGCAAAGGCTTTCGGCGCACTCGGGCTGGTGCGTACATATAAGCACGGCTGTACCTTCATTGCGCATAAGCGACGACAGCGTCTCGTCAACCACCGACTCAGACTCGGCGTCAAGCCCCGAGTAAGGCTCATCGAGCAGCAAAACTTTCGGGCAGTGCATTAATGCCCTCGCAAGAGAGAGCCGCTTAGCCATACCTGTTGAATAAGCGCCCAGCTTAACGCCCCGGGCGTCCCACAGGTCAAGCCTTTTAAGGAGCAGCGCAGCCCTTTCGCGGCACTGCTCCTGCCCCATGCCGAAAGCCTGCCCGAAAAAAACAAGGTTCTGCATACCCGTCATATGGCCGTACATCCTTGCGGATTCCGTAACGGTGCCGCAAAGCCTGTGCGCCTTTGCAGGTTCGTCCGGCGAAGATACGCCGCATACGCGGCATGAGCCTTTAGTAGGGCGCAAAAGCCCCGAAAGCATCATCACTACCGTCGTCTTCCCTGCCCCAGCCGGCCCTAAAAGTCCATAAGCCGAACCTGCCTTAACTTCAAAAGAAACGCCGTTTACGGCAACGTCCTGCCCTTTGTAAGTTTTAACAAGGCCGGCCGTGCAAATAAGGCTGTCCAATATATATCACCGCCGAGCGTGGTAAAACCGCGCAAATAAATTTTTACGCAATATTTAATATATCTATTTTATAATTATATCACGCATATTTAGTTATATATAAATAAAGTATAAATTATTTTGTGCTTTTTACACGGTAAAATATAATTTTATTTAAAGGGGCTTAAAAATGTTAAACTTAGACATGGAAAAGTACCGCCTGCAAATGATAAAAGACCTTTCAGAGCTTGTCGCCATACCGTCGGTCTGTTCATCGTCAGAGCAGGGGATGCCGTTCGGCCGCGATTGTGCAAACGCGCTCCGTTTTGCCCTAAAGCGAGCTTCCGAAATGGGACTTGCAGTAATGAACGCAGGCAACTACGCCGGACATGCCGAGTACGGCGCCGGCAGCGGCATTGCGGCCGCCGTAGTACACGTTGACGTAGTCCCCGCCGGAAGCGGCTGGCATACTCCGCCCTTTGAACTGACGCAAAAGGGCAGCATACTTTACGGGCGCGGCACAGCGGACGACAAAGGCGCCGCCATCGCCGCGCTGTACGCGCTGAAAGCTCTGAAGGATGCCGGCATAACCGGCCGGCGCCGCCTTAGGGTTATATTCGGCGCCGGTGAGGAGCTGTCTTCCAACGACCTCAAAAAATATTTTGAAAAGGAACCATTGCCCGACATGTGCTTTACCCCCGACGCTGAATACGGCATATGCAACCGTGAAAAAGGTATACTGCATGTAAAGTTAACCGATACATGCGGCGAAACACCTGCTGTGACTCGCTTTAACGCAGGCACCGTTGTAAACGCCGTCCCTTCCGCGGCAGAAGCGCAGGTGCGCTGCACGCCGGGGCAGTACGAAAAGCTGAAGTCCCTTGCGGATAAAAAGGGCGGCTTCAGCGTCGAAGCCGCGTGCGGCGGCGCCAAGGTTACATCGCGCGGCAAAGCCGCGCACGCGATGATGCCGCACGAAGGCATAAACGCGGCGTCGCGCCTTATACTGCTGCTCAGCCAGGTATTCACGAAAAATGAACTTGGAAGTTTCTTTACTTTCTTAGCCGAACGCATAGGCATGGAAACGGACGGCCGCTCTGCGGGCATAGCGCAGAGCGACAAAGAGTCCGGCGGGCTGACCCTTAACCTCGGCCTTGTGTCTGCCGCGGACGGTTCGCGCAGCGCCGGCCTTGACATCCGCTACCCAGTAACTTCAGACGGTGAGAGCACCCTGCGCACATTGCAGTCAGCCGCCGGGGATTACGGCCTTCGGACGGAAGTACAGCTTGACAACAAACCGCTTTACATGCCCGAAGGCTGCGGGCTTGTTAAAATCCTTAAGGATGCTTACCGCAGCGTTACGGGAAAGGACGCCGCCCTTTATGCTACGGGCGGCGGTACGTACGCGCGCGAAATGCACGGCCGCGCCGTCGCTTTCGGCCCTTTTTTCCCCGAAGAACCGGACAGGCGCCTGCACAACTCCGACGAAAATATAGATATAAATTATTATATGCTCCACGCGCAGGTATGCCTTGAGGCCATGTACCGCATGTTTACGGCAGAATAAACAACCGGCATGGAACCCTTATTAACTGCCGCTTTTAAAATTTAAAACCGGCGCGTCAATACCCAGTGGCTTTTCCGGCAGATATCTTTCAGCTTTGTTAATATCTTTACATTTTTGTATTTTGCCTTGCGGCCGCGTCTCAAATATTATACACTCTATATAAAGGCTGCGTAACACGCATCGTTAACGCAAGTATTGAACGGAGGTCTGTACAATGAAAAAAGGAATTGCCTTTGCAGCGGCAGCTGTAGTTATAGTCGCTGCCGTAATAATTTTCGCTAACCCGGGTACTTTTAAAAACAACGCCGCCGGCAGCTCCAAGCAGCCGGCAACTTCGTCCCAGGCAGGCTCGGGACTGCCTTCATCAAGCGGCGGCAGCAATGTTTCGTCAAATGAGAGCGAAAGCACAGACGAAAATGCAAATAAAATCAAAGCTGCCGTAAACGTAGACTGGAGCAAATACAGGCTCAATAAAGAGGAGAAAAAAACAATCGGCGGCACAACGTACCTTGCCTACACCATGTGGAAGGACGACTACCAGGAAGGCCCCCTTCTTTTAGTTAACCCCGACACCGGAAAAGTCTACTCATGGTCAAGCTCAGACAAAACGCCCGTTCCGGCGGATGAGGACGAAGCCTTTGACAAAACCGTCCACACGGTGACGGTAACTCTTACTGACGGCGCAATGATGAGCTACATCGGCAAAACCGAGGGCGGCAGCAGCCTTACCCTGCCAAGGTACGGCGTTGACCTTGTAAACTTTGACAATGTAAACATGGGCGATAAAGTAAAAGTCTACTATACAGGCGTCATAAACGGTGAAGATATGTCAAGGGCCTTTGTAACAAAACTCGAAAAAATATAACGCGGCCGCTAAACAAAAACAGCTTTAACATCCCTTCTGCGGTTTACGATTGACAAAATGTCCGCACTGTGCTATAAAGTAGTCCGAACGTCAAAACAGTTGATACAACAATGAAAATAAAAACAAACAGGCAAGGGGCTGAGTTAAATGGCAAAAAAAGCGGTAAACGGAACAGACGACGGGAAAATCGAAGGCTTTGACATCAAACTTACACAGGAACACCTTCAAAGGATTGACAGGCTCGTTGACAATTACGAGAGCAGCATAGCCGCCCGCCTTGACAGCGAATATGACAACCAGACAAAAAAGTCAGACCGGATTGCCGATAAAATCGCGATTTTCGGCGGCAGCTGGAAATTTATACTTATCTTTGCCGTTTTCCTTTTAACATGGATGCTTTGGAACTCCATCTCGTTTACCGTCTTCCATTTCGACTCGCCCCCGTTTATCCTGCTTAACCTTATACTCTCGTTCATAGCCGCTTTTCAGGCCCCGGTAATTATGATGAGCCAAAACCGGCAGGCCGCGCGCGACAAGCACGAGTCCGTCATAGACTTCGCTATAAACTATAAAGCGGAACAGGAAATAGACGATATCCAAAAACACCTTCACGATATGCAGTCCGAGCTTGACGATATAAAAGAAATGATAGCGAAGTCGGAACATAAGCCAGTCAATGCTTCGGACAAACATGAAATGCCGTGACGTCACCTGCAGCTCAGGTATCCTTTAATGGCAGCCGCGTTAATTTCCATAGAGTTTAATGGTATTGCGTAAAATAAACAGATGTAAAGCATGGGATTAACGTAAAATTTGCACGCATAAAATTCGTCCAACAAAAAATAATAGAAAGGGAGGTATACACATGACGGAAAAAACATCAATAGAAACCATAAAGGCACGTGAGATACTTGACTCAAGGGGTAACCCTACGGTTGAAGCCGAGGTAACCCTCGCAGACGGTACATGCGGAACCGCGGCGGTTCCTTCCGGCGCGTCCACAGGCGAGTTCGAGGCAGTGGAGCTGCGTGACGGGGACACATCAAGGTACTCAGGGAAAGGCGTCCTTAATGCCGTAAATAACGTGAATACGGAGATTTACAAGGCGCTTAAGGGGATAGACGCCTCGTGCCAAAGAAGCATAGACGAAAGGCTGATAGAAACCGACGGCACTGAAAACAAGTCAAGGCTTGGCGCCAACGCCATACTCTCCGTGTCCTTGGCATGCGCTAAAGCCGCGGCGGGTTCTTTCGGCATGCCGCTCTACAAGTACATCGGCGGATGCGGCGCGCACACTCTCCCCGTACCAATGATGAACATTATGAACGGCGGGGCGCACGCCTCAAACAACGTCGACATACAGGAGTTCATGGTTATGCCGGTAGGCGCCCCAAACTTTAGGGAAGCCCTGCGCTGGTGCGCCGAAGTGTTCCACAGCCTTAAAAAAGTCCTTGCGGGCGCCGGCTACTCCACGGCCGTTGGGGATGAAGGAGGCTTCGCGCCTAACCTCGGTACGGACGAAGACGCCTTAAAGGCAATAATGGAGGCAATAAGCAAGGCAGGCTACGAGGCCGGCAGCCAGTTTATGATAGCAATGGACCCTGCTTCAAGCGAATGGTACCAAAAAGACGGAAGTTACCTGCTGCCCAAAAAGCAGAAGCGTATGTCGTCAGACGATTTAATCGAATTTTGGGGCGGGCTTGTGGAAAAGTACCCGATAATTTCACTTGAAGACGGCCTATCCGAAGAAGACTGGGGCGGCTGGAAAAAGCTTACCTCAGCCCTCGGTAAAAAAATACAGCTTGTCGGCGACGATTTGTTTGTAACAAACACAAAGCGCCTCAAAAAAGGCATACAAATCGGCGCTTCAAACTCAATACTCATCAAGCTTAACCAGATAGGCAGCCTGACTGAGACGCTTGAAGCTATAAAGACGGCGCAAAGGGCCGGGTATACGGCGGTCATATCGCACCGCTCCGGTGAAACCGCCGACACTACCATTGCGGACCTTGCAGTCGCCGTTAACGCCGGCCAGATAAAAACCGGTGCCCCATCAAGGAGCGAGCGTGTTTCAAAGTACAACAGGCTCCTGTGCATAGAAGAAGAACTGGGGGCTGCAGCTTCCTTCGACGGTATATCGGCGTTCTATAATATAAAAAAGTAATTGGCAAATTTAACTGCTGTGATAAAATCATGCTGCCCGTCCGCCCGCAGCGGCGGCGGCAGCTTTTATTTTTATAAGGCAAAGGTATAAGTACCATGATTATAAGTGCAAGCCGCAGGACGGATATTCCGGCGTATTATTCCAAATGGTTCGCAAACAGGCTGAAAGAAAAATATGTACTCGCACCTAACCCGTACAACAAAAAACGCCTCAGTTATATAAGCCTCTCACCGGATATAGTTGACTGTATAGTGTTTTGGACTAAAAACCCTTCACCTATTATAGCTGAACTTGACCGCATAACCGAAGCGGGCTACAGCTTTTACTTTCAATTTACGCTTACGCCTTACGGCAGAGATATGGAGCCTGCCCTTCCGTCTAAGCATAGACTCGTTGAAACTTTCCTTAAGTTAAGCGCTAAAATAGGCCCAGAACGTGTAGTATGGCGGTACGACCCTGTCATAATAAATGAAAATCTTACACCGGGGTACCATTTTGAGCAGTTCGGCAGAATGTGCGGTATGCTCAGCGGCGCAACTAAACGGTGCATTATAAGTTTTATAGACACATACCGAACTGGTTTCCGCGATATGGGCGAAAGTGAAATCCTTGCAATAGCTGACGGATTTTCAAAAACAGCCTCGCAGTACGGTATAAAGCTTTTCACATGCGCTGAAAAAATAGACCTTTCGCGGTTTGGCATAGGCCATGCATCATGCATAGATAAAGGCCTTATAGAGCACATCATAGGCTGCCGCATAAACGCTGAAAAAGATTCCGGCCAGCGCCCCGCATGCGGCTGCATAGAAAGCATCGACATAGGCTCATACGGCACATGCCCGTGCGGCTGTAGGTACTGCTACGCCGTACGCAGCAGAAACGCCGCTTTAATTAACAATAAAAAGCACAACCCGCACTCGCCAGTCCTGTCAGGTACTTTAATGGGTAATGAAATAATTAAAAAGCGTGTCTGCATATCGCAAAAAACAGGACAGCTTTCTTTATATTAAAGTGTCCGCAGCTCATACGCCGCGGACTGTAACAAGGAGAAAAATATGTTTAAAATAGGATGCCATCTGTCATCGTCAAAGGGATACCTCGAAATGGGAAAAACCGCCCTTAAAATTAACGCTAACACGTTCCAGTTTTTTTCGCGCAACCCGCGCGGCGGCGCCATAAAGGCGCTCGATAAAGAAGATGTAGAGGCGTTTAAAAAATTTGCCGCGGAAAATAACTTTGCGCCGATACTCGCACACGCCCCTTACACTTACAACGCCTGTTCCGCAAACCCAAAGCTGCGCGCATTTGCGCGTGCCTCCATGTCGGAGGACCTCGCAAGGTTCGAATACCTGCCCGGAACCATGTACAACTTCCACCCAGGCAGCCACGTCGGGCAGGGAACAGAAACAGGCATAAAATATATAACCGAAACACTAAACGCCATACTGAAGCCTGAACAGTCTACAACTGTGCTGCTCGAAACCATGGCCGGCAAGGGCAGCGAAGTCGGGCGTACTTTTGAAGAGCTTAAACAGATAATAGACAATACCGAGCAAAACCAGCTTTTAGGCGTATGCCTTGACACGTGCCATATTTTTGACGGCGGATACGACATAATAAACGGCCTTGACGGCGTGCTTGAGCGTTTCGACAATATAATAGGCATTAAAAGGCTCAGGGCGGTACATTTAAACGACAGTAAAAACGAAATGGGCAGCCATAAAGACAGGCACGAGAAAATCGGTGAAGGCCACATCGGCATAGAAGCAATCACAAGGATAATAAACCACCCGTCGCTGCGCGAGCTTCCCTTTTACCTTGAAACCCCTAACGACACAGACGGCTACGCAAAGGAAATATCTATGCTGCGCGGCCTGTATGAAGGGTGACTAATCTTTTGTACAAGCCGCCGTTACCGCACGCCGGACTGCGTAAACTTCATTGCCCGTAGATACCCTGTACGCACACTTCACCCGAGAAGACCGTTACAAGGCCGCCGCCGTCAAGCTTTACTATAAGTTCGCCTTTTGGCGAAATATTGACGGCAGTACCTGTAAACTGCTTGCCTTCACGTGTGAAGCTTACCCTGCGTCCAAGCGAAACACAATATTTTTTGTATTCGCCTAAAAATTCCATATTCCCTGCCGCCGTACTTTTAAGGAATACTTCGAACTTTTTCAATATTTCCTTTAAAAGCCCTATCCTGCGGAATTTTTCGCCGCTCTCAAGGTACAGTGAAGTCGCCTTTGCCTCAAGTTCCTTTGCAAATTCCGTGTTGTTTACGTTGACGCCTATGCCTACAACTAAAAATTCTATCCGTTCGACTTCGGCACTCATCTCGGTAAGTATGCCGCAGACTTTTCTGCTGCCTATGACAACGTCGTTCGGCCACTTTATCACGGCGTTCAGTCCAGTATACCCACGTATTGCCTCACAAACAGCAAGCCCCGCTATAAGCGTGAGCGACCCCACGTTTACAGCGGCGTCCTCAGGGCGGAGCAATATGCTGAAATAAAGGCTTACGCCGCCAGGCGAAGAAAAAGAACGCCCGAGCCTGCCCTTGCCGCCCGTCTGCTGCTCAGCCACAAACAGGCTGCCGTTAGGCGCGCCGCGCAGCGCGCTCCTTTTAGCCTCATTATTAGTTGAGTCTATACTATCGAAGCAGTAAATATCTTTAGCAATGAAGTCAGTTTCAAGCCCAAACTTTATTTCTTCTTCAGAGTACCTGTCGGGCGAAAAGCCGAGCTTGTAGCCGCGGTTCGTTACAGAGTCGATTTTATAGCCCGCGCTCCGCAGGCTTTCTATGCTCTTCCAAACGGCTGTCCTCGAAACGTTCAGCTTTACGCTCAGTTCTTCGCCCGAAACAAACCCGTCGCTTTCTTTAAGATACTTTAAAACATTGTCTTTAGTAGGCATTGCCACACTTCCATTCAGAAAAAATATTCCCGGTAATTATAAAAATAAACCTGAAAAAACGCTTAGACGCTTTTCAGGCTTTTTAATATAATATAATTCTGCGGCTGCAAAACCTGACGGTTTATGCGGCATCCTGCACGGCAACAGCCTGCTTTCCAAGCGCGCCGTACCGTTCAGCCACCAAACCCTTTTCAAACGGTATTATCCCGTTAGAGGCGTAAGGGTCATTGAAATAATAATTGTTCTTATCATAGCCTACAAGCACAAGGCAGTGTTCGCCGGAAATCCACTGGAAAGTCCCTCCCGTGTTTTTTAAGATCCACGTATCGCCCTTTTTAGGTTCTTTCATATTGCTTGTCGCCCAAATCAAAACAGGATTGTCCTTTTCAATATATAAACTTATTAATTCATCGATGCCGCAGCCTGTAAGGTCAACTGCCTTTTTGGACTTTTGCCCTTCAAAAAAAGAGTTCATAACAGAAACGACAACAGGCGCGTAGCAGCCGAAACCATGTGAAGAACGCGGGTCGCCGATAAAATATTCAGACGGCGAATCCCCCACAAGCCCGTTTTGTGTTTGTGTAAGGCCTGAAGCGGGCGTGCGGTTTATAACATCTTCCACCGAAGCATCGCACCCGTAGTAATCCAGCACCATGGCGGTGCTGACAAGCTCACATCCCGTAGCGGCCGAACCCTCCTGGCTTATGTACGGGACATCTATAAGATACTTGTAATTTATTACATAATCAAAAACATATTTTGCGCCTGCGACGGCAATCACGCACGCAAACGCGGCAAAATATCTTTTTTTGTGTTTATTTCCAGCGGCCAATTCTATCACCTTACATAAAACATACTTGCCGCAGCATTAAAATATTACGTAAAGCGAAAATAATTTAAGATTTCCTGTTGAAAATCTCCATTATGTCCGTAAAGTCATCGTCCTCAGCGCCGGTGCCGCCCGTCTGCTTACCCTCAGAGCCTGAGGAGCTTTCTTTAGCGGAGGCGTCTGCAGACGACGAAAGCGGCACAGCATCAGCTTCACTGCCGTCGCTCGTCGGGAAACCTGTAGCTATGACGGTTACGCTCATCTCGTCGTCCATATTTTCATCAAAAGCCGCGCCCCAAATGATATTAGCATCCTCATGTGCCTGCTTCGCAATCATGGACGATGCCGTTTCTATTTCGTCAAGGCCTATGTCAGGCGACGACGTTATGTTTATTATGACGCCCTTGGCGCCGTCAATGGTCGTTTCAAGCAGCGGGCTTGAAATAGCCATGTTTGCGGCGGTTTCGGCTTTGTCTTTTCCTGATGCCCTTCCTACGCCCATATGCGCGTAGCCCGCGTCCTTCATTATGGCCGTAACATCAGCAAAGTCAAGGTTTACAAGGCCCGGCAATTTTATAAGGTCAGATATGCTCTGCACGCCCTGCCTGAGCACGTCGTCGGCTACTGAAAAAGCGTTCAGCAGCGTTATGCGCTGCTCGCTGACAAGCTTCAGGCGTTCGTTAGGTATGACTACGAGCGAATCAACCTGTTCTTTTAAGGAGGCAATGCCGGTTTCAGCCTGTTCCATACGGCGGCGTCCCTCAAAAGCAAAAGGTTTAGTAACTATACCCACGGTAAGCACGCCCATCTCATGCGCTATCTCGGCCACTATGGGAGCGGCTCCGGTTCCGGTGCCTCCGCCCATGCCGGCGGTTATGAAAACCATGTCGCTGCCCCTTATGGAGGCGGCTATGGCCTCGCGGCTTTCATCGGCCGCTTTCTGGCCCATGTCAGGGTTAGAACCGGCCCCTTTGCCGTGGGTTACTTTTTCACCTATCTGTATTTTCTGTGTAGCTTTGGAGCGGTACAGTGCCTGCTTGTCCGTATTAACGCTGATGAATTCGACTCCCTGCACACCGTTTGACACCATGCGGTCAACGGCATTTCCACCGCCGCCACCGACTCCAATCACTTTTATCTGCACAATGTTGTCAAAATCGTTATCAATCTCAAAAGGCATGTACGAATCCCCTTTCCGAAGTATTCAAAAAATATGAATAGCTTCATATCAATTAATTATACACTTTTTATAATGTTTTTCAATGTGTTAACTTAAATATTTACTTTAACCCGATGAAGCCGGCGAGGCGTAGTCCGGGTCAAAGTATGCGCGGTCGTTTTCCGCCGCCGTGGACATGTCCAGCGTGCCCTTTTCACTGCTCTGTATTTTATTTTCGAGTATGTTTTTAGCGAACCTTATTTTATAATCAATGTCAGACGGAACGCCAAGGTTTATAGTAACGCGGCTGTCGTATACAATGCATATTTTATCTGTCTTAGAAAAATCCAAAGACGTGATTTTTGTTAATTTCTGCTCGTCTAAGACTTTAAGGATATTTTTAAGTATCTCCAGCTTTGAGGCATCCTTTATACCCACCTTTTCGCCTGCTTTAGCCGACATCACGTCTATGCCTTTTATCAGCGCGGAGTTAGCTGGGAGCTTGCCCGACACTTCAAGCACCTTGCCGTCCGCCGAAACGAGTATGTATTTTCCGCCGCTCTGTATGGCGCCGCGGGCTACCGCCGCCGTAACTTTTATTACTATTTCTTCCGGAAAACGGCGGCTCACTTTAACAGTGCCTATATACGGCAGCTTTTTGCATATGTCGGTTTCGGCTTTGCGCGTGTCGGCTAAAATAAGGTTTTCCCCTGTTTTAAGCCCGCTGCTTTTTTTTATCTGTTCAATAGTATAGCATGAAGTACCTTCCACTTTAATACTGTTTACTTTAAAAAAGACTTTAAGAGCTAAAAATGCTCCCGCCGACAACACAAGCAAAAACGTCACTATGTAAAATATGCAGAGGCGGCGGCGCCGGCGTTTTGCCCTTGCCTGTGCCCTCTTTGCGGCGCCGTCCGCAGCCGGCTCGGCCCGCGTCGCCGTGCCGAGGTCAGGCGCCCGCCTGTACCCGCCGCTTTTGGGGTCGTAGAACCGTTCAGGGTCGCCTATGCCGTTTTCCGTATATCTGCGCATTGCGATTTCTCCAGTCAGATACTTTATTGCACTCTTTTTATATCAGCGCCGAGCGATGTGAAATTACCCTCAATATTTTCATATCCCCTGTCAAGGTGGTGCAGGCCTGTCACGCATGTCGTCCCTTCCGCAGCCAGGCCGGCCACTACAAGGGCCGCGCCGCCGCGCAGGTCAGTTGCCTCAACGGAGGCGCCGGAAAGTTTTTTTACTCCTTCGACGATTGCGACACGTCCCTCGACCTTTATATTTGCCCCGAGCCTTAAAAGCTCGCCAACGTGCTTATAGCGGCTTTCAAAGATATTTTCCACAAATACGCTCGTTCCCTCCGCAAGCGCGGCCATAGCCATGACAGGCGGCTGAGCATCCGTAGGAAAGCCCGGGTACGGCATTGTCCTTATGCTCTTTATTCTCTTAAGGCGTTCCGGAGCCTCTACCCTGACTTCATTACCGCAAAATTCAATAACGCATCCGCTTTCCTCGAGAGGGGATACCACCGGCGCCAGATGATCCGGCACTATGCTGCCCACTGTAAGCGTGCTTCCGGTTGCCGCTGCCGCCGCAAGGTACGTTGCCGCCGCTATGCGGTCAGGGATAACCGTATGTTCGCAGCCTGTAAGGCGTTTAACGCCTTCTATGATGACGGTACTGCTGCCGGCGCCGTATACTTTTGCCCCGCATGAATTTAAAAAATCCGCCAAATCACATATTTCAGGTTCCATCGCCGCGTTGCTTATTACCGTACTCCCCTTTGAGACAGCCGCCGCTATGATTATATTTTCAGTAGCGCCTACGCTTGGAAACAAAAGGTTTATTTCCGCTCCCTTTATCCCGTCCGGAACGGAACAGTTAAGGCATCCGTGGTTTTCTTCTATGTCAACACCTAATTTGCGCAGGGCCGACAAATGCAGGTCTATGGGCCTGGGGCCAAGTTCGCAGCCGCCCGGCAGCGAAAGAACCCCTTTGCCGAAAAGGCTTACTATAGCGCCTAAAAAAATAATTGACGAGCGCATTTCCCTCATCAAATTGTCAGGAATATCGTAGTATTTTGCGGTAAGCGGATTTATGATAACGTCGGAGCCTTCACGTTTCACACTGCAGCCAATGTGCCGCAGTATTTTAATAGCCGTGTCTACGTCGGACAAGCCCGGACAGTTATGCAGTACGCATTCCCCCCTACAGATAAGGGAAGCCGCCATCAGCGGCAGTGTGCTGTTTTTGGCCCCGTGCATTTGGATTTTGCCGCAAAGCTTTTTGGCCCCGTTTATTATTAATTCCGGCATAGCAATACCCCCAAAACAATTCTGTTATATATTATGCCGTAACGGATATTGCGTGACGCGACTTAAAGCATAAATAATTACGCTTGTCCCATATCATTCCAAACGGGTAAAAAGGGTTTGCCAACGTATCATATGAAATTTATTCGTTTAAAACCTCCTTTATTATTTTATATATCCTTTCGTTTGCATCCAATATGGCGGTTTTGCGCGCGTTTGCTGAAACGGAAGCTATTTTGCCAGGTGTGTTGAACATCATGTCCACCTTGCCGCAAAGCGACTTGCCTGACAAATCTTTCTCCTCTATTATCTCTGCCGCGCCGCGGCTTACGAGCGACATAGCGTTGTGGTACTGGTGGTTTTCAGCAACGTTCGGCGAAGGTATCAGTATAGACGCCTTGCCCTGTGCCTGGACCTCGCTTAGGGTTATGGCTCCCGCGCGGCATATGACAAGGTCTGCCGCGGCAAGGCAGTCAGGCATGTTGTCTATGTACTCGCGCACATCTATTTCTTTGTGCTTTTTAAGGTCCACGCCTTTTTCTTTAAGTAAGTCCGGAAACCATTTTCCCCATTTGCCGTAACCGTGTATATGCTGGAACTTTCCCGCTGAGGTGCTTTCCGCTATAAGGTCGGCAACGGCCTCATTTATTTTACGCGCGCCGAGGCTTCCGCCGAACGAAAGTATCATGGGGCGGCTGTCAAGCCCGAGCTTTTTGCGCGACTCCTCTTTTTTAGCCCTTATAACCTCCTGGCGCACCGGGTTGCCGGTAAGCACGCACCTTGCTGAATCGCTCAGGCATTTCTGCGCGTCCATAACGGCGAGCATGGTCCTGTCGGCGCGCTTTGAAAGCATCTTGTTGGTTACGCCGGGGAAGGCGTTCTGCTCATGTATGACAGAAGGTATTTTCATCTTTATGGCTTCACGTATTACAGGCCCTGAAACGTACCCGCCCGTGCCTACGCATATATCGGGTTTAAATGATTTAATGATTTTTTTTGCCTGCGAACTCGACGTAAAAACATAAACGGCGGTTTTTAAGTTGCGGGCTATATT
>ENA-UOOM01000675-UOOM01000675.1-fermentation-metagenome-genome-assembly--contig:-NODE-675-length-37053-cov-90.426834_pt1 | contig 37053 bp, 34 predicted proteins | sample MGYA00245781_ERZ724031 | MGnify/ENA primary metagenome ERZ724031 (study PRJEB28704, sample SAMN03018317) | fermentation metagenome | biome: anthropogenic terrestrial biome; feature: soil; material... | reverse complement strand
AATTCATGATGACCTTCCTCTTTCATCGTAGATCACGGGCTTTTGAAACAGATATGCGCTGTGAACCCTTCCGCAAACTTTGTATTCAAAGCCGAGACAAGCAGCCCGCTTGCCGGTATAATTTGGCTATGCAGACAAAACCGCTGGTTTCTATCATTACCCCTTCATTCAACCAGGCTGCCTTCCTCGAACAGACCATGCGGTCTGTATTGGAACAAAATTACCCAAACATCGAATATTGGGTTATCGACGGCGGGTCGGATGATGGCAGCGTTGAAATCATCCAAAAGTACGCCCATCAGTTGACTGGCTGGCTCTCAGAAAAAGACCGTGGGCAGGCAGACGCCGTCAACAAAGGCTTTGCCAGGGCGACGGGGGCGATCGTGGGCTGGCTAAACTCGGATGATCTTTATTTTCCGGGTGCGATCCAGGGCGCGGTGGAGGCATTTGAGAAACATCCGCAGGCGTCTTTTGTTTTCAGCGATGTCGAATCGATCGATGCAAAAGGCAATGGGTTTCACCTGATGCATTACGGAGACTATAAGCTGGCAGACCTGATGTCTTTTTATATCATCGGTCAGCCTGGTGTTTTTATGCGCAGAGACACGCTGGAACAAGCTGGTCATCTGGACGTGAGCTATGACTATTTGCTGGACGTACAGTTGTGGTTGAAAATGGCTGCCATTGCCGAGCCTTTTTATGTGCCTGGGCAAGTATGGGCAGCGGCACGGATGCATGAAAACGCGAAGAATGCTGCCCAGGCAAGCGAGTTTGGACCCGAAGCCTTCAGACTGGCAAAATGGATTTGTGAAGACCCGCGTTTTTATCCCTTAAGCGCTCAGAACTTCAACAACATCTGGGCTGGTGCTTACCGTTTCGATGCCTCTTATCTGGTTGACGCAAAAAAGTATCCCGCAGCCTTGCGCTCATATAAACAGATGTATCGCTATAAACCCAGCGGGTTTCCAAAAACTTTTCGCAAAGTGCTATTTGCCATGTTGGGCGCCTTTGGACTGGACAAGGTCAGAGGGGTTTATGAAAAAATTCGGGCTGCGCGCTATGCAAACCAGAGTGGATAAAATGGAAAGAACTAAAATAGATCCAACCGTCTCACTGCCAAAGGTCAGCATAGTGACACCCTCCTTTAATCAGGCAACATTTCTGGAGATGACCATCCGATCCGTTTTGGAACAGGATTATGAGAATATTGAATATATCATCATTGACGGGGGATCAACTGATGGTAGCAAAGAAATTATCCAAAAGTATGCCCATAAGCTGGCTTATTGGCAATCAGAAAAAGATAAGGGGCAAACCGACGCCCTCAACCAAGGCTTTGCCAGGGCGACCGGGGAGATTTTAGCCTGGCTGAACTCGGATGACGTCCTGTATCCCGGAGCAGTAAGTGCAGCAGTGCGCAAATTAGCGCATCACCCTGAGGCTGCCATGGTTTATGGAGATTGCGACTGGATCAACGCGGACAATCAGGTGATCGGCAGGTTCCCGGCAGCGCAGACCGACCTGAAAAAGTTGCGCAGGGGCTACGTACACATCCCCCAGCAGGCATCATTTTTTAGAGCAGATCTCTGGCGTAAGGTCGGACCGTTGGACGAAAGCTTCTACTTCGCGATGGATTATGACCTGTGGACTCGCCTGGCAAGCCACGCGCCATTGCTGTATGTACCGGAGGTCTGGGCTGGTTTTCGCCTGCACGAGGGTGCAAAGTCGATCGCGGAAGACGACCGTTGTTGGCCTGAAATGTTGCGGGTGCATTATCGCGATGGGGGAAAAAAGATTTCGCTTTTTACACTGAAGTATTGGGTACGGAAAATCCTTCAGCCTTTCTGGATCTGGCTGCGGCGCAAAAGAATCAAAGCATAAATTCCAGCTTTTTCATCCGTATTCCGGGAAGACGACCGCCTTTACTCGATGGCGTCGATTGTCATATTTGGGAAAAACTGGCGGATAGACCCGGCAACCCACCCTTGCAGAGTTTGCGTTGAAAACTCACATTCCGCGCAAGCACCCCCCAAACGCACTGTAATGGTGTCGTCTTTGATGTTTACCAGCTCCACCGAGCCATGGTGATAATGCTCGATGTAGGCGCTGAGTTGTTCGATTAATCCCGCGATCCTTTCGTTACGGGTGAAATCAGGTGCAGTGTGGTCAGTCATACGGTCCTCCTCGGGGCTGATAGGTGTATTTTATCACGACAGAAACAAGGAGGTGTCGCCCCGAGTTCCACCACCAAAGGTATGCAAGTAGGGGAAGGCTGCCACGCCGTCCCGCGAATAGCCGTAGGGCGAGAAGATGGCTTTGCCGGAACGGGACGTGCCACGTTCCCTACGAAAAGACGACTTCGCTGGAACGCGCGGTGCACGTTCCCTACGAAAACAGTCGCGGGTTTTAGCTTAAACGGTGTATTGATTCCTGAACGGAGCGATGCGCAGCATACAGAGTAAGATTCTTGTTGGCAAAGGTTCAGATTCTTACGAAGTACACTATGTGTCACTTCGTTCAGAATGACAAAACCCAGTCCCAATTCCCTGTTCTCTGCTCCCTGTTCTCCTTTTCAAACACATTCATATCGAGAATTGCAGTCATAATCGACTGGTCTGGCACTGAAGTGAAACAGCGCCTTACTATTACAGATCAAACAATTTGCCCTGGAGCAGGTGTTCGGTGAAACTAACGCGATGGAGAGGGCAGAGACCAAGCTCTTCGATGGTTTTTAAATGCTGCGCGGTGCCATATCCCTTGTTTTGATCAAAATGATAGTCCGGGTAAGTCGCCCCAAGCTCAATCATCAGTTGGTCACGGGCTTGCTTAGCCAGGATGGAGGCACAGGCAATAGAAAGGCTGCGCTGATCGCCTTTAACCAGGCTAAGCTGGGGTATACAGGGGTCCTGGAGCTTGAAATAATCGAGCAAGAGTTGGCTCGGAGGTTCTTTAAGCCCCGAGACCGCTCGCTCAAAAGCCAATCTGCCTGCCCTGGTCATGCCGAGTTTATCAATTTCTTCGATTTGCACCCAGGCAACCGCGTGATCGATGGCAACCTCCTGTATTTTCAGCGACCATTGCTCGCGTTCGATGTAACTGAGCTGTTTTGAGTCCCGAACGCCAAACAAAGTTTTCTCCAGGTCTGGCTGGTCGTGGGGGAGGATAACAGCAGCGGCGCAAAGGGGTCCAGCCAGCGCTCCTCGACCAGCTTCATCTACTCCCGCCACGCTAAGGCAGCCCCTTTGCCACGCCTCGTTTTCAAATTGAAGCGTAGGATAAGGGGGAATCAGGTCAGGGTCGAATTTCCTTCCCATTGTATAGCCCTTTTCGCTTGTTCCGCCTGATTAACAAGATCTCTTTGAACATTTTCCAGCTATCACGGATCAAATGCATGCGTGAGCCCGGATGGTAAACCCAGGTGATCGACACCTCAACCACCTCATAACCCAGGCTTCGCGCGATTCCCAGGACCTCCACATCAAAGCTCCAGCCGTCGAGTGTTTGGTGTGGAAAAACACTTTCGGCTGCAGAAGCGCTGAAACATTTGAAGCCGCACTGGGTATCCTGAATGCCGGGCAACACCAGGACCCGCACCAACAGGTTGAAAACCCTCCCGACCAGGTGGCGGTAAAAAGGTTCACCGATCCGTTTTGAACCTTCCTTTTCACGCGAACCGATCACAACCTGCGGCTCGGAGATCTTCGGCGGAAGAAAATTGAGTATTTCATCCACAGGCATCGAGAGGTCCACATCCGCCATAAACCGATACTGCCCCGAAGCAGCCAGCATTCCAGTGCGAATGGCATTCCCTTTGCCGGGCTGATCGAGATGGATCACTTTGAGCTGTGGGAAATCTTCCTGGCACAACCGGGCGATTCGCAAGGTGTCATCGCTGCTGGCATTTTCGACGACGAGAACCTCTGATAGAAAGCTTTGAGAATCAACGAATTGTTTTATTTTTTCCAGGGAGTCGCTCAGTCGCAGCGCCTCGTTGTGTGCAGGTAGAATGATCGAGAGGTAAGGTATGGTCACAATAAACCGCCTGTCTCTTTAAAAGGAAGGTCGGGGTGGGCGGATTCGAACCGCCGACCTCTGCGTCCCAAACGCAGCGCGCTAGCCAACTGCGCTACACCCCGGCGAAGGTGAAGTATATCGCAAATTTGAAGTTTGATGCAAGTTTCGCACGACGGACATTTTACCTACTCAATTTGATTTTTTTCAACAAATCCCGATATATTTTATCATCGCGGGTCGCGATAAGGTTGCCCCAGGCATTTTCATCGTGCAGCTGGTGGGGATATCTATAAAAGCCTCTCCAGGAATGCTGTTCGCCATATCTGATAATCGGATGCCACTCTGAAACGATCACCTTGTAACCTTTCGAGACCAGGCAATCAGCCATGGTTGTGTAGGTGTAGTTCAATTTTTTTGTTTTGTTGTCTTCAAATTCGCACAAAATTACACCTGGCTGGAGCTGACCCCAAGGCACTCCCTGGAGCACTTTCAAATCGAATCCCTCAGTGTCTGTTTTCAGATAGTCGATATTGTCCAGTTTTTGTTCTTCGATAAACTGGCTCAGGGCGGTTGTGCGAACCTCACAGCTTAATTCGTGGCTGGGGAGGAAGGCAAGCAGGCTGCTAACGCCATCAGATTCTTTTGAACTGTAGAAAGCGACCGAGTCAATCAGCTGGTCTGTAACAGCCCGACCGTCCACATGCACATTGGTGAACTTTCCGCTGTTCTCGAGTAATTTAAAGCGGTTTACCGGGTCAGGTTCGAAGGCAAAAACCTGCCATTGGGCTTCAGCGAAACAGAGGTGGGAATATCCATGATGAGCGCCGACATCCACCATGATTCCTTTGGGAGTGTGGCTGCTGAGGATGTCGAAAATCATTTTATTTTCGTCAACGCAGTTGAGGGCGTTTACCTTTTGGCGGATCGTCCGCCAAACTCCACCAGGACCTTTTTGCCTGAAGATTGTGTACGCAGTGTTGAACTTTTTACTGATGCCCATGAATAATCCCTCATTGGTACAATGATATTCGTTTTTGATTTGTTGCTCTGCTCAGACTTTAGTTGATTATAAAGTGAAACACGAATCCATGCAGATGGATACAACCCCCTGCAAGACAAGTTGTATCTGATTTCAACATGGAAAAAGGTGTTTTTCACGACACTGAAATGAGGATCTCGAGAGATTGGTGGATGGCTGATGTGACGACTTTGTTGTTGGGGACATGGTCATGATGCCGGGAGCGCAGCGTGCAGCACTTGTCTCCTTCCGGCGAAGCCAGCCTTTCGTAGGGAACGCGGCTTGTCCCGCTCCGACGAAGCCATCATTCGTAGGGCGAGACGTTTGTAACGGCGAAGCCGTGTATTGAGGGGGTTGAGAGATTGGTGTGACGGATAAGTTGCTCCCCCTCAATCCGCCGTACACAATGACCACAGACGTCGGCGGATTGGAGGTGCATCACTATCGCGCGAATTGAAATAGCCGGCACCTCCAATACCGACTTCGTTGGTACAGACGTCTCGCCCTACGGTATTTGTTCCGTACCGTTATGTTGATGCTACAGATTTTCAAGCCCAGGAAGTAGTGGCTGAACCATAAACCTTGTACCAATCCAATCTGTTTTGAAGAAACATTCAGGACACTAAAGTGAGAAACTCAGGAGCAATTATCCCGCTCCGACGAAGCCATCATTCGTAGGGAACGCGGCTTGTCCCGTTCCGGCGAACCGGTGGTGCCATTCCTTGCGAAATTTGGTATACAAACGTTAAAACAAGCTGTTGTAATCGATTTTCTCGAAGATATCCAATTTTCCACCAATTGTTGCATCCAAAATCCGACGACCGTCCGCTTCGTAAGCTTCGCGAGCCATGCGATAAGCGATTTCGGAGGTTTCGAGGTCAGGCAGCTGCCAACGGAAGCCTTTTCCAAAATATGCAGCCGAAAAATGATTGGGGTCATCGCCCTTGGACTCAACCGTTGTGTTGGGAGTGCCCTTGGTGGCAAAGCTGTGGTCCACGCCAATGAGAATAACTTCCTCAAAACCCATATGGTAGGCAAGCTGCAAGCACACATTGGTAACTGTAGCGCCCTCCCAAACCCGCCCGCTCACATCCGCTGCGAAGCGCGGCGATGTGTACGTGGTGTAGAGAAAATGGGTATATGGATCCATCGTCAGCCATTTGCGGGCACGCCAGGAGAAAAATTTGGGAATCTGCAGATTTTCAAATTCACTCACCGATTGCTCGACCACGAGATCGTTAACACAAACCAGGATATCAGGATAAAAATTCAACTCATCTGCTGCCAGGAAGATGCGGTTCATTCCAATCGTAAAGTCATTGGAAAGTTTGCCCAAATCTGTAATCTTCAGTGAAGGTCCGTTGCCGATCACAAAACAGCGTTCCCCTTTGTGGCTATCTCTGAGTGCAGCCAGCTTTCGGCGCGATTGCCTGCGCCATGGATGCAGGTATGTGCCAGGCAGCCCGGGAATACGACGAACAGCGTCGTAGCCGCGTCGGGCGAAGGTCATGAAGCGGTCTTTGAGGGTCAGAGGCATGCCAGTTTACTCCGTGCTGAGCCGGCAAGTCGCCCCGCCATCCACGACCAAACCCTGCCCGGTAATAAAACTCGAGGCGGAATTGTCTGCCAAAAAGTAGATCACCGAAGCAATTTCTTCAGGGTTGGCAACGCGACCGTTGACTGTTTTCGCAGCCAGCGCTGCCAGCTGCGCTTCTTCAGAAGGCTCATCGAGGCGTCCACGGTGAAACCCAGCCCTAAGCATGGGTGTATCCACGGCGCCAGGCAGCACAGCGTTGACCCGGATGTTGTCCGGCGCAAACTCAATCGCCATGGCACGAGTCAGTGCGAGTAATCCACCTTTGCTGGCTGCGTAAGAAGCGATATTCGCAGAAGTAGCCACGGCATGCACAGAGGAAACGTTGACAATCGCACCACCTGCTTTGGCTTTTAGCAAAGGATGGGCGAGTTTGACGCCCAAAAATACCGAACGCAGGTTTGAGCCCATTACAGCATCCCATTCTTCCAGGCTGGTTTCAAGCAGCGGTTTGGTCACCTGGTAAGCAGCATTGTTAACCAGGACATCGAGAGAGGGAGAAAAGTCAGCAGCTTTTTTATAAATCATTTCCAGGTTTTCCTGGAGGGAGATATCTGCCTGGATGTAAAGTCCGTCCATGGGAAACCCAGGATAAACCGGCGATCGATCCACTCCGATCACCCCAAATCCGCGTTGGTTAAAATAAGCGACTGTCGCTTGTCCCACACCCCCGGCAGCCCCTGTGATCAAGAGGGTTTTCTTGTTCTCAGTCATATTTCTCTCCACTTCGTTCATCACAAACCTAATATTATCTCACTTACTCCATCTGCTATTTATTTTCCATTGCCTTGAGGCTATCCACATCACCAACCGCAATGTCGAGCCCAATCAACAGGTTGCGGATCGAGTTCCAATGAATGCGTTCCATGAAATAGGGGCTGCTGTTGGTATTGTGCGGTGAGAGCAAAACGTTGTCCATCTCTTTTAGCGGGCTGTCTGCTGGCAGTGGTTCCTGCTCAAAAACATCCAGCGCCGCTCCTCTCAGGCGACCTTCCTGCAGAGCCTCGATCAGCGCTTCTTCATGGACAACCGGTCCCCGGCAGGTGTTGATCAGTACCGCGGTCTGTTTGACACGCCTGAGGGTTTCTGCGTTGATCAGGTGCCTGGAGGTGGGGTTCAATGAAGTATTCAGACTAATGTAATCGGAACGTTCGAGCAGGTCCTGCAGGCTGGTCATCTCGATTCGCTGTTCGATAATGAAATCTGGTTCGATTTCGATAATGTCGTTTGCCAAAATCTTCATGCCAAACGGTCGCGCGCGCCGAATTACCGCCTTGCCGATATTACCAACACCAACAACGCCCAGGGTGGATTCCATCAGCGTATGCCCGGAAATCTTCTTCCATTCGCCAGCCTTCATGGCACAATCCATCCAGGGAACATTCCGGGCAAAAGCGAGCATGTTTGCCATGACGCTCTCGGAAACTGGAACAGTAAAGGCATTAGGAGTGCGGAATACTTTGACACCATGCTTGTTTGCGGCTTCCTGATCAATCGCGTCGATTCCGGTGCCCCATTTCGACAAGACTTTTAATTGAGGGGAGCAGGCAGCAATTACCTCAGCAGTATAACGGTCATCTCCACAGATGGTGCCTTCAAACTGACCGGCAAATCGCAAAATTTCATCCGGGTCGAGCCGCTCATTCACTTCCGGGAAAACCAAATTGAGCCCAAAAGACTCCAGGATGGGGATAAATCGGTGCATTACGGGCAAGATATAAGGGGCAGTGATCAGAACAGTTCTCATAATTCCTCGATTATTTTAGATTTTGCATCAAAGTTTCAGCGATGGTGAAGTCCAGTTCTTCGTCTATATCAATGGCTTCGAAAGGGTCCATCTCAAATAGTAACGGGCGTTCGCCCAACCGGTTACGGCGTGTGAGCAGCGTTTCGCGGGTGAAAAGGTAGATACAGGAATTTTCTTCATAAATTGGGGGCAGGTCCTGGGTGCGCAGGAGCGTTGCCGGGTTATGGTTGACAGCACGACCGAGCTGATCCCAGAGCCTGGTTTGCAGGCGGGTGACGCTGAAAAGCGAATCGTGTTCCGGGTAGAAACTGCGCAATTTTGCGATAGCGCTTGATATTGTGGCGGATTTTAGCAGCGGGTTTGTGCTGTGGGTTTGCAGATAAAGATCTGAGGGCACGAGCCCGGTGTCATGAATCAGGATTTCGTTCGTCGGGGTTGTGTCGGCGCGCAAATGTTCAGGACGTATGAGCACCGTCACCTGGGGATAGTCTTTGGCAAGCCCTTCCTCAATGATCGGAGAGTCAGTATCCACCACTACCTGGTTGATCTCACCGCAGACGAGCAAGGTCTCAATGATATGGGCATAGAGTGGTTTTCCGCACATCGGTCGGTAATTTTTACCTGGTACTCGGCTGGAGTCATGCCGCATGGGCACCAGGGCGACGATTGTTTCAATTTTCATCCAGTCTCCTTAAGCATAAAATCGCCATTATTCATAATCCCATCGCTAATTGTTGCCAGTGTGGGCGAATTCTCTGGCAGCAGAGCTTCCCAGCTAAAATCTTTCAGCTTTACGTACCCCGTCCAGACGCCGTCGGGTTCAAGGAAATCCTCAAAGCTGAGCGAAGAGCGATAAAGCTGCCAATACAAAAACCGCCTGGCATTGGTTTTGAAATACACCGGGGCTTGAACAGTGTCTGAGCTTAAGAGTTGTTCTAGCGTCCCGAGGTATTCGGCTTTGCTTTTTGGCAGCCAGACCACGTCAGAAGCAGTATAGCGGGCTTTGCCGGCAGAAAGAACCGACGCGCCCAGGATGGAAGCCTCAAGACCAATGGTCGAGTTGTATACCATCACAAATTTCGCCATACGGATCAAATCATAAGAGTTGATGTATTCATGCGGCGGGATGAAGTGCACGTTTTTTAAGGTGGAAATGCCGCGGTTTTGCGCCCATTGTTCTACCGATTGTTCGCTGGCTTTGCCCGGGCGGGATTCGTCCGGATGGGCACGGATCACAAAAAGCGTTTGTGGGTGGTTTTTTGCTACTTCCAGCACCTCATCCAGCCAGGCGAACATATCTTCAAAGATTACGTTGGCATGAGGTTGGCTGGTATCAAAAATTACATTGGTGAAAACGGGAACGACGTGGTCAAAACGCCGGGCGGTCTGCCGGAATTCAGGCGTCAGTTCGCTCATTTCTGGCCAAAACTGAACCCCAGCCATGTGGAAATCGCCTTTGAAACGAGCGGTCAGGTAGCCATCGAGCTTTTCATTCTGTTCCTGGTCTAATTCAAACGATTCGGGGATGTCGAGATCATACGCCGTGGCATCACCTTCGGTGAAATAGCCGGTGAAAGGCATCAGCCCGACTTCATGAGAGATTACCCTGATGCCGTGTTTACGCGCAATCCAGCGCGCTGTCGCTTCGGGATACTGCATCCCATTGAAAACTACCACCTGCTGCGGGTCATGCTCGAGAATCAGCAGCTCAAACTGGATAGCCAACGACCAGGCTGATTTGATATAGTTGCGGTAGAGCCGCAAGGTAATTGCATCGTCCTCGAGTGCGTGACGTCGTAAGATCCAGCGCACTGCCGGGAGAGTTAGCTGCCCCAGGGGTATCGATTGCATTTCGAAGTTCATTAGTTCTTCAATACTCAGTCCCTCAAGCAACCTGTCCAGCTCTTCGTTGGGCAAGAAGCGAAAGGTGACCAGGTCGGAATAGCTCAGCAACTCCCTGGATTGCTTCATGCAACCAGCGCACGGGGGTCGGGCGTCGGGGTCCTTTCGGTTTGTTCCGAGGATACAAGGGCGCATCCCGGAGGTGCAAACAAAATGGACCACGGGCACTCCCTGCAGCTGCAGAGACCAGGCTGCCAGGAGCGCAAAGCCGGCATTAAGGCTTACCCCTTCCAGGCGTGTGGAGGCATCAAAGAAAATTACCGGTTTTTTGCCCTCTGATTTGGGAGAGTTGCGTTCCACCTGCCTGGCGACGCTGCGAAAGCCCAGGTTGTTCATCCGGTGTATGGAATCGCGCAGAAGGCGTGTGTGAATTCGCCTGTAAATACTTTGGTTTGACATTTATTGACTAAACCGCCTGAGTTTTTTAATTGAAGATTGTTCACTATCGTAAACGTGTTTTACGCCATCCCCAAGCGATTTTTCTGTGACCCGGATGTATTTGACCAACGTGACCAGCCCCTGAGGTTCAACGGATGCGCTTTGGTCCGAACCCCACATGGCACGATCGAGCGTGATATGGCGTTCCACCAGGCAAGCCCCGAGGGCGACCGCCACAGCAGAAGGAACCAAACCGACCTCATGTCCGGAATAGCCTATTGGACATCGGAATTGGTCTTTAAGTGTCTGGATCATGCGCAGATTCAGCTCTTCGGGGGGGCATGGATAGGAACTGGTAGTATGGCAGAGCACCAGGTTGTCTTCGCCTACTATTTCCATTGCCTCATTTATTTCCTCCATGGTGGACATGCCGCTGGAAACGATCAGGGTTTTCCCAGTATCACGACAGGCTCGCAGCAACTCTTTATCGGTCAGCAGCGCTGAAGGGATTTTGTGAGTAACAGGGTCAAATTGCTCAATAAATTCGAGCGAAGGGAGATCCCAGGAAGATGCAAACCAATCGATACCCAATTCCCTGGCATACCGATCAATTTCCTGGTAGGCAGCGCGGTCGAATTCAACTTTGTAGCGATATTCCAGGTAGCTGATGTAACCCCAGGGGGTATCTCTCATCTGAGATTGTTGTTCCAGTGGGACGCAAATCTCGGGGGTGCGTTTTTGAAACTTAACCGCGTCAACTCCGGCTCTTTTGGCAGCCTTCATCAGGGTTTTGGCTGCCTCGATATCACCGTTATGGTTGATGCCAATTTCACCAATAACGTAGGTTGGATGACCATCCCCCACCCAGCGATTGCCAATTTTCACTTCACGGGACATAGGTATTACTCCTCGATTTCCGATTTATTTAATATAATTTCTACCAATTCTCGAATAGCGCCATCACCGCCCTTATGACACAGGACCAAATCCGCCCTTCTGAGCACTTCGGGCTGCGCGTCGGACGGGCAGGCAAAAAACCCGACATAAGGAATGACCACCAGGTCAGGCAGGTCATTGCCAATAAAAATGATCTCGTTTTTATCCAGCTTGCGCTCCTGAACCAGAGCTTGGATCACCTGGTCTTTATGAAAAACAGCCTGGCAGACCTCAATATCCAGCTTCTTTGCACGCGCCGAAACCACCGGGTTTTTTTCACGCGAGATGATTAGCGGATGAATGCTGGTATTTGCTCTTAACATGTGAATACCAGAGCCGTCAGAACGACTGCAGCGCACACTTTCGCGACCGTCCTGATCCACATAAACCTTGTCATCGGTCATCACGCCGTCAAAATCCATGACCAGATAACTGACCCGCGCAGGAAACTTGCGGCGCTGCTTAAGCGGGTCGACAGGGTCCAGGCGCGAGTCGCCCATCAGCTGTGCATATCGCTGCAGGTCCGCGGGTGTATCGATATCAACCGTATAAAGCGGATCGATCAGGATGGGGATAAGCACATCGCCGGTAAGACTTTTTTTCTCAAGAATGGTTTCAGTTCTGATTACGTCGATATGACCGGTCTGCCAGTAGGTTGGCGGCAAAGACTGGCGGGGAGCGTTATATGGCTCCGGCACACCCGGCAAGCTCAGCAGTGGCTCAAGGCTGCCTTCGGCGTCAATTTGCCACATCTTGTAGGGGTTTTGAGTGCTGGGAACCACCCCGCGAACACAATCTGCATCCGGATGCCCGCTCATTTTTCGAATCGCTTCGTCAACCAACCCCCGCGGTCTCACCGGGGAGGTCGGTCGCAGCTGCACCACCATATCGGGACGATATCCTTCATTTTCCCATAACCAATAAAACGCATGCTGGAAAACAGGCAGGTCGGTGCTGTCATCCTGCGCGAATTCGGCAGGACGCACAAAGGGCGTTTCCGCGCCCCATGCCCGGGCAGTTTCCGCGATCCCGGCATCGTCAGTGGAAACAATCACCCGCGTGACCAGATCTGCCTGCAGAGCCGCGGTAATGCTGTATGCGATCAGCGGAGCGCCGGCGAACTCGCGCAGGTTTTTTCGCGGGATGCCCTTGGAACCTCCCCGCGCCGGTATAAGCGCAAGCACTTCGGGTTTGGCTACCATACCGTCCACCCTCCATCAACCACGAGGTTGCTGCCGGTCATGTATGAGCTGGCGTCACTACACAAAAAGAGCATCGCGGCGCTCATTTCATCGAGGTTTGCCATGCGTCCCAAAATTGTTCGGGCGCTATACTGGCTCGTGAAGACCTCATCATGCCCATTATAGACCCCACCAGGGGTCAGAGCATTGACGCGGATATTCTTTCCGGCATAGTAGGCTGCCAGATACCTGGTAAAACCGAGGATACCAGCTTTGGTGACCGAATAATAAACCGGTTTAAAAGAACAGCTGCCGTCGGGGCGCTCATAAAGGCGTTGGTCCGGACCAACAAGACCGTAGGTTGAACAGATATTGACCACTACCCCATGCCCTTGCCGCAGCATGGGCTGGACAGCTGCCCGGGTAGCCAGGAAGGTGCCGGTCAGGTTAACATCCAGTGCCTGTTGCCAGGAATCAAGCGCGTAAGTTTCGAAGGCGTTCGCGCCCTGTGAACCAGCGTTTTCAGGGTCGAATTTCGGGTCGAGTGCAGCGCTGTTTATCAGCACATCCACACTGCCAAAGGCATCCAGCGCCGTTTGAACCATCGCTGAAGTTGACTCCGGGTTGGTCACATCAACGCCGGTGCTGATCGCGCTCAGCCCCTGGGTCTGCAGCCCGGCAGCGTTTACCTGGGCGGCTTCAGCTGCGAGGTCAGCAAGCAGCACATTCGCGCCGACTTGCGCCAACGCGAGGCTGAATTGCTTTCCGAGCAAACCCGCCCCACCGGTAACGATCACGGTTTTTCCACTCATGTCGAATTTATTTAAAATCGATTCACTCATCTCCACAATGCCTCTGTTGACAGGATTTTACCATCAGGGTGCCTTTATGATGGCAGCTGGACGGAGCAGCCCCGCTGACCTGAACTCTGGGCGCTCACTTCAACGATCTTTTGAACGCGTTTGCCATCTGCCAGTCTGCAGTGAGGCAGGTCCTCCCCCTGGCACAACCGGACAAAAGCATCCATCTCAGCCAGGAACATGTCATTACGCTTGAAGCCCTCAGGTGGTTGGATGAAGACTTCGGTTTGATTGCTCACATCAATGACCCTGGCTGCGCCTGTGCTGTTATCCCAACTTATTCTTCCTTCTTCAAAAACGATGTCAAGCGTGTGCGAAGGCGGTTGCTGGTAATAATCGAGGTGGATGGTTGCCATACTGCCGGATTGTAGGCGAAAAACCAATTCCACGTTATCCTCAACGTCCAGCTGAAGGCTGCTCAGGTTCGATAAATCTGCTGAAACTGAGCCTACTTCGCCCATCAGCCAGCGGATATAGTCGATGGGGTGTGAGAGCGTATTCAGCGCGCCGCCACCCAAATCGGTACGAGCCGCGTACGAAAAACGATAATCTTCCCAGGGGTGCCAGCCAGGCAGGTATTCTCCCCAGTGGGCATGCGCTTTAAGCGCTTTGCCCAGGCGTCCGGAATCGATCAAATGCTTTATTTCCAGCAAGACCGGGTGATAGCGGAAATGAAAACCCACCAGGGCTGGCTTGCCGGTTTCGTCGAGCGCGGTTTGCAGCTCACGAATACCAATCAGGCTGTCGGATACTGGCTTTTCGATCAGCAGCGCTGCCCCAGCCTTTGCAGCCGGAATGGCAACGCTTAAGTGTAAGGAGGTTGGATTTGAGATAATAACTCCATCCGGTTTTTGCGCCAGCGCTAAGTCCAGGTCGGTGAAAGCCGGGTATTCGATCAGCTCTGTGTCAGGCAATGTGGCTTTGTGGGTGCGATAAAGGATCAGGTCATTTTGCCCAAGTGCTTTCAGATTGCGCAGATGTCTGCGCCCGATCGATCCAAGCCCTGCAATCAAAAATTTCATTCTGAATCTCCTTCAACCAATAACGCAGTCGGCTGCGTAGAAAACAGCCCGACCGTATCTGAATGTTATCGCATCTTCTGCAGAAATGGAGTCTTTCACGCCCGGTCCTGCTGATGCAATTTTTGGTAAAGCCGATTAATCACACCCTGGGTGAGATTGCGGATACGCGGGTTCGACCAAAACCCACCTGGCTTTATTGTCTCATTGGGCGATATCGCCGCCTGGGCACCGATCCCGTGCGAAGCAGCCAGGGCTTTTACTTCGTCGTCAATCGCATTTCCCAACAGGCGCATGGTTTGGTCAAAAGTAGTCAGGCGCAGGTAGCCCTTTTGGTCCATTCGGTCGTCCATTTCAACCATTCGCCCCATCAGCTGGTCGCTCCAGCCGTCTTCGAGCATTTCAGCCAATACTTCAACAAAAATCCTTTTTGGACAAAGCACCTGGAAATGATGCGCCGAGACCCAGGCTTTAACGCCCTGGTAGTTAATCGCCACATCTTCCAACCCGGCAATTTCGCCCTGGTAGCGTTCCTCGCTGCGACCCGAATTGTCCATGTATTCTTCTTCCCATTTTCTGGGGATCAACTGACCGCGTTGAACGGCAAGCATTCCATTTTGTTCGTTTTCACGAACCCAGGCGAGTGTCTTTTCGGAGCTCATATCAACCCGCTGCTTGATGTAAAAGCCAGTTACCGCGCCGACATTGGGATAAGTATCCAAAATCTTAAGGTGGGCTGGCAGCCAGCCAGGCAAATGGTAGACATCATCATCGCTATAGGCAATAATTTCACCCTGGGCTAACTGGCTGATGCGCCAGAGAGCGTTGAGTTTCCCGATGTTTTGCTTCGACAGCACCAGGGTGTCGATATCACCGGCGTCATGAAGAGCCTTGAGATGCCCGGTCATTTCAGGAGCAGATCCGTTATCAAAAACGAGCAGCTCGAAAGGTTCCTCGGTGTTTTTGATAATGCTTGCCAGGGTGAGCCTGGTGACGTCGAGCCGGTGCTGGAAGTAACCAGTCTGATTGGGCTCATAGACCAATACTGCCACGGTTACCCGGGCAGGAGTAAACACCAGCGTTTTTCCCCGTGAGGGATTGGTTCCTAAGCGTGCCATTGGATCCTCGCAAACTTGAGTTGATTGTTTTTCACGGTTGCACCTTTACTTCTCCACCGTTTTGAGCCTGGAGCATCATTTTATGCATTTCCCGGTTCTTCCAGAATTCTATACGCGCTCTGCCGGGATTCAAAAGCATAAAACGCAGCTGGGTACAGAAATAGTTGCCCCGTCTTAACAGGGGTCGGTTTTGCCATTCCCGCAACTTACGCTGCCTGGTTTGTGGCATCTCCACCAGTTTTCCATCCACCAGCCGGCAACTGGCATCATCCAGTTCAAAGATCGTCCGTCTGCCGCCGGCAAGGCGGATATTTTCACCTGTTTCGGGGAGGCGATAGTGGGGTTTGCCCCCGGGCAGGTGCCGGTAATCGTGGTTTTGATGGATTATTTCCAAATCCGCGCTGCAATCCACGGCTTGCCAGCCCTGCCGACGAGCCTGGAAGATCATCCAGTTATCCCAACCAGCCCGACCGACTGTGAAATCAGGGATCTCCCGGAAGCACTCCCGTGGAAAAACGAAATAGTCGCTGCCGGTTCGGCTGTGCAGTCTGCCATGTTCATGCATGGTCGCTTTCAACTCCGACACCCAATCATTTTCAAAACTAAGAAGCTCTTCAACCTGCAGGTCCCACCGTTGACCGATCATCAGGAAATGTTCACTTTGCCTGGCAACCTGACGGGTGATCGTAATAAATTCGGGGAAAAGGATGATATCAGCGTTGACATACGCCAAAAAAGGGCTTTGGCTGGCTTGACGTCCAAGTTCGAATATGGAACTGATCAGGGGTGTGCCCAGCTGGTTTGTTTTTACATCGGGGCGGTGGATAAAGCCATACTCAGCCGCAGCCTCGCCGATACCTTCTTCGTTGCCGATCAACACGACTGCAACCTCATCGCCCAACGCCTGCCACGATCGCAGCGCGTTGTGTTGGATCATGCTGGTGAAGGGCTCTTTAAAAGCTTTGGGAGCGCTGAAAAGCGTGAGAAAGGGGGTCATTTTTCACCTTCCAGGGGCAGCCAGCTCGCTTTTGGTCTCAGCCTGGTCAGCAGCTTGCGTTTGAGCATACCAGCTTTGCGCTTTAATACCACCCGCGTTTCCGGTTGCACGCTGGCTGGGATGGGTTTTCTGCTGGGTTTGGATAACGCCGTCAGGTAAAGGTTCAGGGTTTTCGAGCGGGGCAACCCGTGTTTACGGGATGCGATTGGTTCAAATCCAGCCTGCAGCAGCATCTGCTCGAGCGTGTGCGCGGTGAAACAGGACAGGTGTGCCAGTTCGTAGGAATCGTGGACATAAAAATTGGGCACTTCCACCAAAAGCAAACCATCATCCGCCAACAATCGCTCACGGATTCGGACGAGCTCGGTTATCGGGTTTTCAAGGTGTTCAAGCACGTGCATAAGCGTAACCAGGTCAAAAGGCTGCGGGTTGGAAGCGATCAGCTCACCAATTGAGCGGTACATGGCGATATTTCTGCTGTTTGCCAGGTTTCGGTAGGCATCTCCCGGTTCCACGCCAACAACCTGGGCGTTGAAGCTGTGTCTGAAGGTATCCAGCAGAATGCCGGAGGAGGCGCCGATATCGAGGATGCGGTCAAATTTCTGGCGATCAAGGCTATGCAGCCAGGTTGCCTGGTTTTGCGCGCGTTGGGTCTGCTGGTAAAGGTCTTTTTTGGTTGGTTCAGGGCTGGCTTGGTAGATCTTCCGGTAAGTTTCCTGGTAAAAATCCGGGTCCGATGCCTGGCTCTGGTTGTTATCCTGGAAGACAATGCCGCAATTGCCGCAAAGGTAATAGGGAACTATAAATCCAAACGAATCGACTTCTTCCAGCAGCCTTGCCACGCTTTGAGAGCAAAGCGGGCAGACTGGCTTGACGCATCCCTCTTTTGAAGCTGCCCCTCTTGAGTCAACATCATACAGATTCTTATGCTGAACCAGGGCAACTTCCTGCTGCCAGTGAGGGTTTTTTTTATTTTCTTCCAGCAGTTCCTGGAGCGTGAAATCATCACGACCGCCAAATGCGGCATAAATTTCGTTGGCAAGCTGCAAATCTTCCGGAGTATCTACGGTGAAGCGTAAATTGCCCAGATCAGGCTGCATGATCACATGCAAAACCTTGAAACGCCCCGCGGTATCGTATAGATAAGGCATAACGTGTTCGCGCTGGTAGGGCTGATCGGCTTCACGCCAGGCACGCTCAAGCGCCGAGAAAGTGCACACTTCGGTATCCATGCCAATCGGTGTGGTCCGTTTGAAGGGCGGAGGCAACCGATTTGCAGCGAAATCCACACCGTTGTCCAAAAAGGCACGAATAACGCGGTCGATTTCAACCGGGTCGATCATCGGGCAGTCGGCTGTTATGCGGACGATTATATCCGCCTGGGTCTGCCGGGCAGCCTGGTAATAGCGATCGAGCACGTCGTAAGGGTCACCGCGATAACACGGCACGCCCTCGTCCCCACAAAATTGCACGATTTGCTCATCGCTGAAATCGCTGGTCGTGGCGACAATAATTTCATCGATTAACGAGGCTCGGCGCACTCTGCTGACCACCCGGGCAAGCATTGGCTGTTGGGCGATGGGCAGGAGCACCTTCCCGGGCAGGCGGCTTGAAGCCAGCCTGGCTTGAATAATAGCGACGGTTTTCAATCGGATCGAGTTTCCTCTCTCAAGCTTATTGCAGCGGGTCGATTTGCATCGAACCAATACTGCTGTCGTATTCTGCAAGACTGGCTGCCAAATTTGCTGGTGTGGTGATAAAAACGCTGAGCCACAACTGGTCTTCGGCTTTGAAGAGATACGCTGCCCAGGCATTTCCGTCCATGGAATAGGTAAATCGGGTCACATCGCGATCATTGAGCGTCAGCGAGTCACGATCGACCTGGGCGCTATCCCTGCCAAGCAGCTGTTCCAGAGCCAGGGTGATCAGGCTTACAGGCGTTCGTGCCAGGCTCTGGTTTTTAATCACAACCAGGCGGGTGGGATAGACAGCCGGTGTGCCGCCATCATAGCCATACCAGGCAACGTCCTTCTCCAGGTTTTTAACCAGGTCACCCAAAAATCCTTCTGAAGAACCAATCAGATTGGTGATGGTTTCGAGGATGTTTGGCAATTCCGTCTTTATATCCTGGGCGATATAGGTTGAAGGCAGCATAATCTGCATGCCGCTTCCATAGTAGAGCTGCATGCCGATATCAGGAATTGGAGTTGGCGGAATTGGCGTGGCTGTCGCTGTTGGTGTTGGCTCAGGAGTGGCAGTCTTTCTGCCTGGAAAATTACAGGCGCTGGCTACCATCATCATAACCATTATTATCAATATCAATTGGATCGTTTTCTTTTTCATCTTAACTTCCTGTTTCAGGTGACAACTGCTGGTAAGCAGACAGCAGCGTTTGTTTGTTTTTTTGCCAGTCCGCTTTCTTAGCCGCAGTCAGCCTGGCTGATTTCGCCATCTCGGCTAAATTAGACCCGGAGACGGTCAAAAGTGTGTTCTTTAACTCGTCAATGTCATTGTCAGTGAAGATCCAGCCGTTTTTTCCGGGTTGGACCCACTCAAGGTTGGCGGGGATATCTGAGACTATCGCGGGCAAGCCACATGCCAGGGCTTCCATTAGAGAAACCGAAGAACCATCTACATGACTTGGGGTTACGTAGACATCGGCAGCGCCATAGTAAGTTATCAGGTCCTGGTTGGGCACACGCCCCCCTACAAAGACCTTTTCCTGCAGCAGGTCGGCAGCGAGAATTTTAGCATATTGATCGTGCAGGCTGCCATCGCCCAGCAGGATAAGCCGTAGGTCGGGGTCCGTGCTTACAGCCTCGGTGAAGGCATGCAGCAGAACGTCAACGCCATAGTTAGGCTCCCAGCTGCGCAGGCAGAGAAAGACGCGCTTATTGACCCAGCCCATTTTCTCGCGCCAGGGCAGACCTGCGTTTTGAGCGTTTGAGGGTGAAAAATGCTCCAGGTCGACACCCCATGGGAAAATAATAATCTTTTCAGCCGGGAAACCGAGGTTTTGGGCAACTTCTGCCGAACTATAAGCATCCGTAATCAACGCGCGGGCATGTTTGAGGGCAAAGCGGGCGCGATGCTCGTCCAGTTTGCTCACGTGAACATCGTGCATAAGGTCAAAACCCCAGCTCATGGCAAGCAAGTTTTCAAACCCGGTCGTGGCAGCCAGAAATGCCATATCTGTCAGAGGACCAGCGTGGATTAGGTCTGGCTCTATCTCAGAAATGACGTTTGTGAGCGCGCGCTGGGCAATTGGCAGGTTCCACGGCTGCAGACCACCTTCAAATCCTACCCATTCCAAAGCCGTCACGCCAGCCGGAGTAGGGAACTCTCCCGGATACAACCGTAAAACAAAGGCTTCATGAGAGCTTTCGGCAAGCGTATGCATAAAACGCTGGTCGTGAACGGAATCGGAGTGGGTCAGGTATAGTATGCGCATAGGTTAGTCTCCGAGCAGCGTCCAGCGCAGTTCCTGCCCGCTCTCGAGCGGCTGCAGCACCGTCAGACCAATTGTTTTTTCAATTTCATAAGGCATGATCGCGCCTGGAGTTGCCGGACGCAATACAGAGATCATCTCACGGGTCAGCCTTTCGCCAGGCTGGATGCCGCGCGCAGCCCGTAAACAGCGTCGTTGAACCACGGCGGTCTGTTGTTCGTTTTCCGCGACGAACTTGTTAGCCGAACCAAGCGCTCGTTCAAGTTGGCGGGTATTACTGACCATATCCGCCCAACTGAGCGGGTTCATCGCAAAGGCATGGTCGGGACCTTCACGCTGGTTATCATCGGTAAAATGCTTTTCAATCACCCGTGCGCCCAATGCCACAGCGCCAAGCACCGTGGCATGACCGTGGGTATGGTCGCTGAGCCCCAGGATCAAATTAGGCCAAATCTGGCGGTAGGTTTTAAGTACATTTAAATGGATATTGTCAAAATTACCATCAGCAGCGGTGTAGTTCGTGTTACATTGCATCAGAACCAGCTGCGGGTTAACCGCCAGGATGGCGTCTGCTGCATCTTGTACCTCCCCGATATCGGAAGCGCCGGTGGCAAGCAAAACCGGTTTGCCTTTGCCAGCCATGTGCAGGCAGGCTTCCAGCCAGGTGATGTCACCGGAGCCAATTTTGTAAGCCGGCACATATGGGTCGAGCATATCGGTGGCTTCGAAATCATAAGGAGACGAAAAATAATCGATCCCAGCCTGATCGCAGGCATCTTTCAGGACTGGCGTCCATTCAAAAGGCACCGAAGCTTCGTTGTAAACCTGGGTGACGCTCTTTTTCCATTTCGCCTGGTGGGAAACCTGGGTGTTCATGTGACTGAAACCATAGTCAGAGACTATTTCAGGTCCGCGGAAGTTTTGGAACTTGGCTGCATTCGCTCCGGCTTCAGCAGCCAGGCGGATAAGCTCCAGGGCACGCCCGAGACTGCCGTCGTGGTTGGCAGCGATATCAGCGATAAAGTAAGTGGGGTGATCGTCCCCGATCAGGTGTTTGCCAATTTTCAGTTCCATCGTGCTCCTATTATGCCAAAAAATCTGCAAGTCGTTTTCGCAAGCCTTTTTGATAATCTTCAAACAAACCGTCCATGCCTTCCTTGATACCCGGCAGGTCGTGAGCCAATGCGTTTTTCAATTTATCGGTATTCGCGCTCAGGTTGAGCGAACGCGTCGTCAGCAGGTTGCCCTGGGAAGTCTGAACCGGGGTGATCAGACTCTCATCAAGCCCAAAACGCCGCGCCAATGCCACACCAAACTCGTATTTGCTCAGGCTTTCCCTTGAGAAAAAGTGGTAGGTGCCCGACAGGTTTTTGGAAAGCGCTTCCAACAGCAAGGCTGCCAGGTCACGCGCATAAAGCGGGCTGAAAATTGAGTCTGTAAATCCGTTGACGGATTTTCCCTGGCTGAGGTTATTAAAAAAGAACTCTGCCAAGCTGCGCGTGCCTGAGATCGACCAGCCATAAAAAACCACGCGCGCGACCAGCGCGCCTGGGTAAGCCTGCCGGACTGCCTGTTCACCAGCCAGTTTCGATTGCGCGTAGGTGTTTTGTGGGTTGGGCAGGTCATCTTCACGATACCCTCCCTCGCTGCCGTCAAACACCGAATCGGTGGAGATATGGACGAAAGGAATTCCAAACTTTCGAGCTTCGCATGCCAGCACGCCAGGCGCCTGCGCGTTGACCAACCTTGCCAGCTCAGGCTGCTGCTGGGCAGCATCCAGATTGGCAATCGCGGCACAATGGATCACCGCATCTGCCTTTGCGGATTGCAGTGCGCCGGGCAAGCTTGAAAGCTCTTCCAGCGAAACATTCTGCTGCTCGAAAGGCACTCCTTTCAGGGAGCGCCTGTTGCTCCAGCCAACCACATCGCAGCCTTCTTCGACGGCAACCAGGGCAAGGTTGATGCCCAGCAATCCGCTCACGCCGGTAATCAGCAAACGTGTCATTGGTTAAGCTTCCTTCGCCAGTTCTTCCTCAATTGGTTTGATAAATTTCATTATGCCTTCAACATCCAGCCACTGGGTGTTATTCTCGCTGTTGTAGATGAAGCCATCGGGCATGGGCGTGCCCTTATCTTCCCAGGCGCGCCCGAACCAGAGCTCAGCCCCAGCTGGTTGAACCACAAACATGTTCTCTAACTCAATCGTGGTGCGTGCTTCGTCTTCGGAGATCAAGCTTTCGTGGAGCTTTTCTCCGGGTCGAATACCAATGATCTTAATCTCCGCATCCGGCGCCATCGCTTTGGCAAGGTCGGTCATTTTCATGCTCGGGATCTTTGGGACGAAAACCTCGCCTCCCTGCATATTTTCGATCGCATGAATTACAAATCGAACTCCTTGTTCAAGCGACATCCAAAAGCGGGTCATGCGCGCGTCGGTAATCGTCAAAACGCCGCCGGGACGCTGCTTGATAAACAGGGGAACGACCGAGCCGCGCGAACCGACCACGTTTCCGTAGCGCGTGCAGGCGATGCGCGTGTTCCGCCCGCCAGCGTAAGCATTGCTTTGTACCAACAGCTTTTCAGCTGCCAGCTTGGTGGCTCCGTAAAGGTTGATCGGATTAACCGCTTTATCGGTGGAAAGTGCCAACACCTTCTCAACACCATTTTCGATCGCGGCATCTGCCACGTTGGCAGAACCGAGAATGTTGGTTTTTATTGCTTCCATGGGGTTATATTCACAAGCAGGCACCTGTTTAAGCGCGGCAGAATGTACGACGATATCCACGCCATAAGTCGCCCGCCTCAAGCGATCTTTATCGCGCACGTCGCCAATAAAATAGCGGATGCGCCGGTCGTTAAAACCGCCAGTTGTCAGCATTTCGTGCTGCTTAAGCTCGTCACGGCTGTAAACGATCACCTTGGCAGGGTTATATTCGTCCAAAAGTACACGGATAAATTTTTTGCCAAACGATCCTGTGCCGCCGGTTACCAGGACTACTTTATTTGTCCAGTCCATACTTACTCCTTGGCGCTTTCGGCGCCTTCTTTTGAAATTACTATCAGTGGATACTGACCCTTCTCGCCAAAATAGTGGGGGAACCACTCTTCCAACCGGTATAAAACCTTCAGCCAGAATTTTCCAGCCCACTCAGGTTGGATCACTGAGCGTAAAAACCTCACTGAAACACTGCGCCAGACCCGAATTTCATAGTTCAAAACACCTTTCATCACGCTGTGGAACCATTTTGCGCTGGTTTTGAGCACGAAGGTGCCGACCGGCTCGTGGCTTGCTGTCTTTTCTTCGTTATTCAGTTGGCTTGCAGAAGTGCCATTCGGCATCATTTCGGCTTCTTTCCCCGTCCAATGCCGCAGTTTGTTAGCAAAGCGCATAAAAAAGTTCATCGCCTTCGCCAGTGGAACTTCCGCCCAGCCATCCACGGTCACCATTTTCCGACCGGGTTTCAAAACCTGGTACAGCCCCTGGTATACGGTAACTTTTTCCTCGATGGGCACATGGTGGATGGTATGAAGTGAAACGATACCATCAAAAGCATCTCCGCGAAACGGCAGATTGGCAATATCAGCAACGACATACAACCCCTTTTTCCCCAGGCGCTTGCGCGCTTCCTGCAGGGCAACCACAGAGAGGTCCATACACACCCGGTAGCGATAATCTTCTGAATACGTCAAATATTCAGGATACTGCACCGGACCCGAGCCGGCGTCCAGCAGATAGTCACCGCTGGGCGCGAGATGGCGTCTGACACGCATATGGCATTTATGGATATAGTCAGCTGAAACCGGACGCAGGTCTTCATAGCGAGCGTTTTGATAGACATCCCCTTCCAGTTGCCAGCCAACTTCGTTGTAAAACTGACCGATTTCTTGCTTAACGGATCGCTGGCTCATGGGCGCGCGTCCTCCTGTGGGTTAAGGGTATCCAGCCGTGCCAGACCGCGTTCGGTCCAGTTGAGCGGCTCACCAGAAAGGTAGGCAAAGGTCTGTCCATATTTTTGAAGCCCTTCGTCTGATAAAACATAGCTCATCGGTCGGTTTATAAAGTCGTTATGGAGCCAAAGGATGTGCCATGGGAAAGGCAGCGAAAATTCAAAAAAGAAAAGGTAGGCATACAACCAGGCTTTTTCAACTTGTTCTTCTGTGAGCCGGTTGTCAGCCGGGTCTTGGCTGACCCGATCGAGCATCTGTTCGTACTCTTGCCAGGTTTGTGGGTCGAGTGTGAAGCCCTTGCCGGCATAGTGAGTTTTGCCGGTAACAATTACAGGCAAACCCGACATCGCCATCTCCATCCCGACTGTGGTGGTGTAGACCAGACCGAAATCGGCAATCTCAACCAAATCGTAGGTGTTGGTTTTGTCTTCCGGTCGGATGATGTGGATGTTTTCGGGAAGCTGGGGATAAGCCTGCGTAATTACGTCAATCATTGAAGTGCCATGATTTTTCAGTTCACCAGGGTGCACGCGCACAACCAGTTGCAGCTCAGGATGCTGCATGAAGTAGCCAATCGTCCCCACGATCATTTCAGCCATGGTATCAGTAATGCGCTGCCTGCCAAGTGTGAGACTGTCACCTAAAACGTTGGTTGCCAAAAGTGCGAGAGGTCGCTCGTCCAAATTCATGTTCGCGCGGACGCTGGCGCCGCCTCTCACCGGGTTTTGCTGCCACTGGCGGGCAAAATTACCCCACAAGTGGGCATTCTTCCGCGCCGCAAACAGATCCATCATTGCCTGGCGGGCTTTTTCAGGCAATGGTTGGTTGCCCAGGCTTTCCCACAAATCAGTGGTCTCATGCTTCATGATCTCGTCGTTTTGCGCCAGCCAGATGCGCTCCTGCTGGTCAGCAAACTCAAAAGTCACCGTTTCGATCCCGAGCAGCTTCGCGACCTGGTAAGCCACGCCCATCTCCAGGATGGTGCCATTGGGGATCACCAGCAGGTCCGGCTTCTCTGCCCGCAGCCAATCATGGATCGCTAATGCTGCCTGGGCGTTGCGCTGTTGCCGCAGCAGGTAGAGCGGGCTGGAGAGGTCGGTTTCTTCGATCTGCAGCGTATATTGCGTGTCGTAATCAGAAACCTGGTCAACAATTTGCTTCAGCGCGGGTGATAAGTCCGGTTTGGGGGTGGTTTTTAGACTCGGGTCCAGCAGACTGCCTATGCGCATAACCTTTGAAGCAGGTCGCAGAACATGCCTGGTGTAAAGATCCTGACGACGCAGGTCAAAAATATTAATCTCCTGGTCCCATTCCGCGTAAGGCAGCCAGGCAAAACTGACCTGGTGTCCATGCCCCGCCAGACCGAGCGCGACCAGCATGGCTTGCTCTACCCAGTAATGCAACGTGGCAAACACACAAATCTTTCGAGGCAGCTCAGCTTTACGCTGATGTTTCAAAACGTCTTCGACCGCGCCGGGGAGCACTTCTTTGAGGCTTTCCAGTTCGTAATGCGCGCTCCAGGGCTTGTTCCTTCCCCGCAGTGTCCAATAAGCCTCCACGGTCAAAGGCATTCTGCCCATAAAATCTTTTATGCTGCTCATGAGCGACCTCGCTCTTCAATTGTCCATTTCAGGGCAGGTCTCACCGCTCCGGGGCGCGGCTCAGGCCACTGCGTACCCGCTGCGCCGCTGGCGTCAACCGAAAAACTGAGCGCCTGGTCGTCCTGAAAGTAGCGTTTGATGCGATACGAGCTGGCATTCACACCGAGCACAAAGCGCCCTTCATTGAGCGTGTCTGCCGGGATTACGCAGCGGCTGCTATAAACGCCTTTTGGTCGCGCTGTGAATTCCCTGAATAGCTCTTCTGAGTCAATATCAAAGCTGGTGAAAACTGGTTCACCACGGGTGGTCAACAAATAATAACCTACGCGCAAGCCAGTGATTTCCTCGAGCAGCTCGTAATCAATTTCAATCGTAATCGGTTCAACCGAACGCACCGAATCGGAAACATTTCCATCTTTATCAACGATTCGGATCGCCAAAGGCTTAAAGGGTTTGCTTGAAGCTGGCACTTCATCCTCTTCCCAATAGCGTTCACCCAGCTTGGAGAGCCCGCGATTCAGGTAAAAATCGACAGCTTCGCCTGAAGGCGCGCGTAACGACAGCCCACCTTTATCCAGCACGATGGTTTCCTGCGTCAGGCGCAGAATCGCGCTCATGTTATGACTGACAAACAACACTGTCCGCCCCGAATCCGCCACATCGCCCATTTTGCCAAGGCACTTGCGCTGAAAATCCGCATCCCCCACCGCCAAAACCTCATCGACGACCAATATTTCCGGCTCCAGGTGAGCTGCCACGGCAAATGCCAGGCGCAGATACATGCCGGAGGAATAGCGCTTGACCGGGGTGTCGATGAATTTTTCCACTTCCGAGAAAGCAACGATTTCGTCAAACCTCGCTTCAATTTCGCGTCTTTGCATCCCCAAAATGGCGCCATTCAGGAATATATTCTCGCGTCCGGTCAGCTCGGGGTGAAAACCTGTGCCAACCTCCAGCAAAGAGCCCACCCTGCCGCGCAGTTCGCCATATCCCTCGGTCGGATCAGTCACCCGCGATAAAATCTTTAGCAGTGTGCTCTTGCCAGCTCCATTTCGACCAATAATCCCCAGCGCCTGCCCCCGCCTGACGTCAAAGCTGACATCGCGCAGCGCCCAGATTTCTTCTTTCTTGCTCCTGCCGCCGCCTTTACGGAAAACATTGCCCAGGTTTTGCACCTGGTTGACGATCAGGTCGCGAAGCGTGTCCTGCCGTTCCTGGAAAGCGCCAATATTATAGCGCTTGCCTATTCCGCGAACAACAATTGAGGTGTCTTTTTCCATGTTACACCACGTCCGCGAAAGTTTTTTCCATACGCCGGAAGAAAAACAGCCCACTAATCAACAGCACCAACACCGCGGCAGATGAGAACAACAAAGTCATATCCGGCGCAGACCCGCCAAAGAGCGCCCACCTGAAGCCCTGCACCACCCCTACCATGGGGTTGAGACTGTAAAGATAACGGATCGTACCCTCGGGGATGATCGTGATCGGGTAGACAATCGGGGTGGCATACATCCAGATCTGCAGCAAAAAAGGGACCATCTGCTGAATATCACGATATTGCACATTCAACGCCGAAAGCCACAATCCGACTGCCAGGGCTGCCAGAACGGTCAGCAGCGTCAGCGGAATCAGCCACAAAGCGTTCCACGTGAGAGGCATTTTATAGATCGCCATGGCGATGAACAGAATCACCAACGAAATCCCGAAATCAACCAGCACCGCCAAAACCGACGACAGCGGAATGATTACCCGCGGGAAGTAGATCTTGGTGATCAAATTGGCATTGCCCACCAGGCTGACGCTGCTTTTCTGCAGCGAAAGCTGGAAAAGGTGCCAGGGCAGCAGCGCCGCCAGCGTAAAAACCGGGTAAGGCAAAGTGCCGGTGTCGACCTTTAGCAAATAGCCGAAAACGATTGAGGTAATTAACGTGGTCAAAACCGGCTGCAAAATCGCCCAGGCGATGCCCAGCGCGGCTTGCTTGTAACGCACCTTGATATCCCGCCAGGTCAAAAAGTAGATCAGCTCGCGGTAGTGCCAGAGCTCCTGCAGGTCGATCCCCAGCCAGCCCTTGGCAGGCTTGATCGTTACGACCTGGTTGGCGGAAAGTGTTTTACTCTCTGCCATGTGCCCTTTCGTTAGCGTACCACTCGATCGTACGCCGCAGCCCGTCTTCAAAATTGGTCTTGGCTTCAAAGCCAAAGCGCTCCTTGGCGCGGGAGGTATCCAGCTTGCGTCGGGGTTGTCCGTTGGGTTTGCTCGTATCCCACCGGATCCCGCCCTCAAAGCCGGTCAGGCGGGCGATCAGCTCGGTCAGGTCTTTGATCGAGATCTCAAAATTCGAGCCGATGTTGACCGGGTCGGAGCTGTTGTAGCGCGTTGTCGCCAGCGCGATGCCCTCGGCAGCATCATCCACATAGATAAACTCTCGCGTCGGCGAGCCGTCGCCCCAGGCAACGATCGCAGAAGCACTCTGCTCTTTGGCTTCCAGGCACTTGCGAATCAACGCCGGGATAACATGCGAGCTGGCAGGGTCAAAATTATCGCCCGGACCATAAAGATTCACCGGCAGCAGAAAAATAGAATTGTAGCCATATTGCTCGCGGTAAGCCTGCGACTGCACCAGCAGCATCTTCTTCGCCAGCCCATAAGGCGCGTTGGTTTCTTCGGGATAACCGTTCCACAGGTCCTCTTCTTTGAAGGGAATTGGCGTGTACTTGGGGTAGGCACAAATCGTGCCGATGGCAACAAATTTGCCAACGCCTTTTTGCCAGGCATGGTGAATCAGCTGCACGCCCATCATCAGGTTGTCATAGAAAAACTCGCCCGGCTTCTCGCGGTTGGCACCGATGCCGCCCACTTTAGCCGCCAGGTGGATGATCACATCCGGTCTGGCGTCGTCGATCATGCGCAGAATGTCGGCTTCCTTCACCAGGTCATACTGCGGGTAGGTTGGCACAAAAATTTCTTGCGCTCCATGTTCCTTTAATTTTTTAATCAGATGCGTGCCCAAAAAGCCGGCACCACCCGTAACGCAAACGCGTTGAGTAGAGAGGTCCAGTTCCTTATCCATGATCACCTCGATTAATGTCTTCTTCAGCGGCTGCATCGCTTGGAGCAGCCCCAGGTAATTTTAATGCAAGTTTGATACCTTCAATATGGATTTGAGGTGCTTGTGTATCGTTCGTCAACACCACGCCTTGCTCAAGGCAGGTCAGACGCACCACCTCGGCAACTTCGTCTTCGCCCGGCACGTTCACGCTCTTGTAGCCGGCATCCTGCAGCTGCTGCAGGCACAGGTTTGTGCGCTCGCGCACCTGGCGGTAGAGATTAAAAGAGTTCTTGATGTAATCGACCGTCAGGGCAGCCCGCAGGGCGATCCCTTCGGGCGTGATGATATAGCGCAGCTTCTTGCGCTGGGCTCGTTTCACCTTCACGTAGCCCTTGGCGATCATGCGTTTCAGATGCCAGTTGATCGTGCCAACCGCCACGCCCAGCTCATCAGCCAGGGTCACCTGGTTGATATCCGGGTTGGCTTCGATGTGAGTCAACATCTCCAGCGCCCGCGAATTTTCTTGTTCGTTCAATTGCGTTTCCATATAATTCAGTTTTTGAATTATAAGCAGAATGGGGTAGATGTCAAATGCGCCTGCCCTGTCGTCCAGTGGCATGTCATCTTGAGGAACGAAGGATCTTATTTTCCAACCTACAAGATCCTTCGCAACTGAAGCTCAGGATGACAGATTCACATAACTGTCTTTTCTATCACAAGGGATGGGTTCAGGACGTGAGTGTTTTGACATTGCATAGGATCATTGTACGGGCGGGTTCAGGACAAGAGCGCTTGAATAATGTCCAATCAGCTAAACCCGCCCTAAAAAAACATAATTCCACCTCGGCTAATTATGGGCTTGCTTGGCGGGTCTGGCTAAATGGGTGGTCATTAGCGCGCCAAGCGCGGCGATCTCGCCTTGCCCCGGAAACGAAGCTTGCGATGTTCAACATGACGTCTTGCGTTTATTCAAACGCATGTCGAAGATCCCCGAAGCGAAGCGCAGGGGAGTGGGGGTCTGCGATGCTGCGAGTGCAACGAGCAGTATTTACTTTCTCCCCCAAACAAACATGCACACAACCTTGTTGGAAACCACAAAAGAACCAGATCCGACCCAACATTAAAACTATTGTAGAAATCATCCATTTTTCAACCCTCATATGTACCCAAAACCGCCCTTTCATACCCATATCAGCACTCACGTGTACCCAAAACACCCATTTCATACCCATATCAGCACTCACGTGTACCCAAAACACCCATTTCATATCCATATCAGCATTGATGTGTACCCAAATGAGAGATTTTGAACTTAAATCGTCAGGCTTATCTTACAAAAAGCGCGGTTTTAGAACCTGTGAGTTTGCAACTTTAATTAGGCTTTATGATAGCGAGGTTCAGGCTTAAAGCAACACACCCCTTTTTTTCAGGGGGATGTTGCTTTAAGGTGTTATCTTCGTCTGAGAGATTCTTCTGTTTTATATGAGATTATTTCCAACAAAAGGTCATGCGCCCGATGCCAGGTGTCCAGCTCCAAATATTCATTTGATGTGTGTTCATCAAAAAATCCAACTGAAAGATTTACGCTCGGCATGTGAGGATTTCCAATCTGCGACCAAACTCTTAAATCTGATCGCCCTCCCTCAACAGGCTTATAGTGTAATTCTGGAGCCTTCCATAAACGTTCTGAGCATTCTGTAATGAACCTCGCATCTGATTTAGTGCAGTACTCATATTCAGATGACTTTATGACTATATCGTTAGTTCCCTTGCGATCCAGTGATATTGCGAAATCAACACCTTCGAAAAAAGATTTGTCTATTTGTTCAGCACCTTGCTGTCCAGTTTCTTCTTCTACTGTAAAAGCGAACTTTAAATGACAAGGGAGTTGATTTTGAATCAGCACATCGAGGACATCGAGAATAAGACCAACTCCTGCCCTGTCATCTGCTCCCAGAATACCACCATCTCTTCGCAAAGTATTCCCTTCTCTAATAATTGGCTTTCCTTCGCCCGTAGAATTCTTTACATCCATATGTGCGGAAAGCAACAAGATTGGCAGCTTGTCTCCAAATCTTCTACCAGGAATGGTTAGCTCTCCCAGAACGTTTCCTGCATCATCTTTCCAAACTGAATCCAGGCGATTCTCCAATATAGATATCAAGTGAGAAGCCACATCATGTTCATATCTACTTTTTCCTGGGATATCGAGGAGTTCCAAAAGCCGGCGTTCGCGCTTTTCTTGCAACGGTTTGAGGCAATCATAAGCGCAATCAATTTTGTAAAGCCAAAGACCCATGTCCAGAATGCCATCTATGGCTTCGAGAATAAAGACGCGCTTTTGTGTATCCAGCTCACAGTTATAACCCCCTGATTTCAGGATTATCTCAGCCAGTAATGCACCACGCCAGGTTAAGAACTTGACGTAAGGACCTCGGTATCGGACAGGTCCACGCGTCTGCCGTTGATTGTGAAAGCCCTTGCAACTCTCAATTGTCTGGATGTTGAGTCTCTGAAATTGCATTACTACAGCGTTGAGTGGAAATTCAATATCTCTCGTTGTTATGTGCGAACCACTTTCCATTCCGCCTTCTAATTTTTTCATCTCTCCGAACCAATTGCTCGATTTAGGCGGTGTTGATCTAAAAACATATCTCCCATAACCTTTTTCGTAGGAAGCCTGCGTTCTTGTCAACAGTGAATCCAGAAAGCTAAAATCATCCTCATTATTTAGATATAAAGTTACATCCTCTTTATCCCTTCTTTCAGGCATAAAGCCTGTCAGGACTAATAAATCGTACCAGTTGTAATTTGCTATCATGAATAATTCTCCTTTGAATTGAAATTTATAAGGATATTATCCATAAGTGCGATGACAGGCTGTCATCGACCGATGAGATATGGTTATTCATAAAATTATTGAAGCAAATTTTTAAAATAGTAGACTTTCAGAGAACTTTTCGCATAAATCCCACTTGGATTTGAGGTGGAGGTAATATTTACTTTATCTTCTGGAACTCCGATGTAACGCAAATCTTGATTCAATCTGGTGGCATTCTGAGAATACGTATTGGGTTTTATCAACAAATCCTCAGCAGGTTCGAGTCGAAAAGCCTGTAGTAAGTACTTAATTTTTTTGTCGCTATTATCAGGATACTTATAGTTGCCCAAATAACGAATATAGGGTCTGGCATTGAACCGATCAATCACCAGCACATTGGGGTCCCTCCTAATCCCATCAAGCAATTTATCATAATCATTGATAGAAATTGTCTTTGCTTGAGTCGGAACCCCATCATACCTGAAATAGACAACCTGACTTTCCAGAGTCGCGTTAACATAATGCCTTAAGGCTTCAACTTGTGTGAACTCAAAAACAAACTCGAATGGGTCATAAAACAATGTGTTCAATTCACTTAGTAGACCTAACGACATCCCTCTTGCATTTGTTATTTGTGAAGAGTTCAGCTGAAGAAATTCCGGTGTTTTCATTCCTTCTTTACTGAGTTCGAGGGCTTTAGCGAAATAACCAATTGAATCACCAAGTTGTCTATGGCGCGTGAGGTATCCTAAACGATAATTTGCCAATGGGTTTTGAGGGATTACTTGCAGAGCTTTCTTAAAAAACCTATGTGCATCTGATCTCAACTCCAGATTGCCTTGTTTCATGAACCAACCATTACTCATTAGTGCTTTAACGTATTGATTTTTATAACTTTCAATTGTTTCTTTACTGAAGAAACAATTTTTTGGATCACTACAGAACCTGTAAATCACACCGAGTAATTGTACTTGTACATGAATTGGAATATCTTCATCCAACCTTTCAAGCTCAACACCAAGCCATTCATTAAACGCTTCTTCGGTTGAAGTACCTTCAGGAACTTTGTAAGGGTTTCGAGGGAACATGTAATGGGTCCTCTCCAAAAATAAAATGGGTGAATAAGGTCAGTCACCCATTTTATTTAATCAGTCTAACCAAAATTCAACCCCACCTGCAGTGCTTGTTGGTTGAGGGGGATGAATTTTTCTTTGACGTTTTCGGCGATGACCTGGTTCCAGTCGACCTCCTGCAAGCCCAGTTCACGGATCAGCACGCCCAGCAGGATGATATTCATCACCCGCGGGTTGCCAAGTTCGCGCGCTTCTACCTGGCCGTCGAGGGCGATCAGCTTGCCTGCCCGCGCTCTGATCAGCTCTTCGCCGTTGGTCGGGTATTTTTCCTTGCCCATCTGAACGCCCATCGGGTTTACGCGCACACGGTTGAAAATCACAATCCCCTGCCCGTCATCGCGCAAATAGTCCAGATTGCGCAAAACCTCAAGCTCCTCAAAGCCCATGATCAGATCGGCTATGCGCTTTTCGACAATCGGCGAGAATACTTTTTCGCCATAGCGAACATGGGTGAGCACAGGTCCTTCACGCTGAGACATGCCATGCACTTCGCTCATTTTTACGTCATAACCAGCTTCGATCAGCCCGTTGGTCAGCAGTTTGCTCGCCAAAATGGTTCCCTGACCACCCACACCAGTTAGCAAAATGTTTTTTGTGCTCATTTATGCCTCCACTTTCTGAATAGCCTGCACCGGGCAAACCTGGGCACAGACGCTGCAGCCAACACATTTGTCGGGGTCGATGGACGATTTTTTCTTGTCAAACTGGAAGACGACAGCCGGGCAGCCGGTACGAGTGCACTTGCGGCAGCCTATGCAAACCGATTCGTCCACATAAAAGGTTTCAGTGAAAGCTCCCTGGAACTCGTCCTGGTCCCACGGTGCCAAACGCTTGAGCGCGCAGGGCCAGCGCGTGATGATTACAGTTTGCTCGTCCATACCCAGTGCCCAATCGAGCGCCTCGTTGACCTCGGCGAGCTGGTTTGGGTTGATCGTGCGCACGTTTTTGATGCCCAAAGCCCGGGCGAGAGTTTCGATATTAACCGCCTCGGTCACTTCGCGCGCGATCGTATAGCCGGAACCGGGGTTCTCCTGCTGACCGGTCATGGCGGTGATGCGGTTGTCGAGCACGACCGTGATAAGGTTGCTGCGGTTATAAGCGGCATCGAGCAGCGAATTGATGCCGGTGTGAAAGAAGGTGGAATCCCCGATCACCGAGACCACGCGCGGTTTGTCGCCCTCGACCGTGTCAAAAATCTGCTGCGCGCCGTGACCCAGGCTGATGCTGGCGCCCATGCAGACGGTGGTTTCCATGGCATTGTATGGCGCCCCGGAAGCGAGCGTGTAGCAACCGATATCCCCCGAGACCATCACCTTTTTACGTTTACCGAGCTCATAGAAAAAGCCGCGGTGCGGGCAGCCGGCACACAATGTAGGTGGTCGTGGCACGACAACTTTTTGCAACTCCTCGTCAAGCGGGTATTGCTCACCAAACACGACCCGGCGAATCACCTCGGGGGTCATTTCGCCGTTCAACGGGAAGAGGTTTTTACCGTCGCATACGATACCGAGCGCCCGCACGTGCTGCTCGAGATAGGGGTCATTTTCTTCAAGAATGTAGATATGGTCAACTTTTTCGGCAAATTCCCTGATTAGCTGGTCGGGCAGCGGGTTGGTAAAGCCCAGTTTGAGATAGGATGCACCTTCCCCAAAGACCTCCCGGGCATAGAGGTAGCAATCGCCCGAGCAAATGATGCCGATGCTGGTGTCGCCATATTCGGTGCGGTTCCATTGGCAGTTGTTGCTGTATTCTTTGAGCAGCTCGAAGTTTTGCTGAATTTTGACCTTCATCGGGCGTGCGTTGGCGGGCACAGCTACATACTTTTTGATGTTTTTGACGTAGGGTTTGATCGGCACATCGCGCCTCTCGCCCAGCGAAACCATGCTCTTGGAGTGGCAAACACGCGTGGTCATGCGCAGCAGCACGGGGATATCATGCTTCTCGCTGATCTCATACGCCTCGATGAGCATATCCTTGCATTCCTGGCTGTCGGCAGGCTCGAACATCGGCACCATCGCTGCTTTGGCATAGTTGCGGTTATCCTGCTCATTTTGCGAGGAGAATTGACCGGGCTCGTCAGCAGTAATCACCACCGCGCCGCCATTCACACCGATGTAGGCAAAGGTGAAGAAAGGGTCAGCAGCGACGTTGAGTCCGACATGCTTCATGGCAGCCAGTGATCGCGCCCCGGCAATGGAAGCGCCAATGGCGGATTCGAGTGCGGTTTTCTCGTTGGGAGCCCACTCTGAGTGGATTTCGGGATAGGTTGCGACATTTTCAAGAATTTCAGTGCTGGGTGTGCCCGGGTATCCGGCGGCGAATCTAACGCCAGCTTCCCAGGCGCCTCGGGCGATGGCTTCATCGCCTGTAATCAATTGTTTCAAAGCTTCCTCCTTTTCCGTCGGGTTGTCTGGGTGAGTGACGGCAAAGCTTGCACCTTGAGTATAAACGAGAACAGCCGGTCTGGGCGATTCTTTTTTGGTGTAAACTAAATATACGTGAAAAGCATGGCAAATCTCCCCACACAAGGCGAGTTTCGAGAGAGAGGTTATGATGACAATTAGCAAAGATAAAGCCCTACAATTCAAAGCCACGCTCAAAGATATCAAACCCGATATCTGGCGCCGGTTCATTATCCCCGCCGATTTCCGTCTCGACCAGTTGCACGACGTGCTGCAGGTTTTATTTGGCTGGGTTGACTATCACCTGAGGCGTTTTACTATAAATGGTGTCGAGTATGGAATTCCTGACCCTGATGACGATTTTAAAACTGTAGACCTGGATGACAGTCTGTATAGGCTGCACGAACTTTACAAAAAAGTCGGTCAACGCAGCACCTATGAATATGATTTTGGCGATGGCTGGCAAATTTCCCTCGTCCTTGAAAAAGTGCTCGACCCGGACCCTGAGGTCAAATTGCCTGTCTGTCTGGACGGCAAACGGTCAGGTCCACCAGAAGATGTAGGCGGACCCTGGGGGTACATGGATTTTCTCGAAGCAATTAATGACCCCAGCAATGATATGCACGATCAACTTGTAGAATGGATTGGTGGAAAATTCGACCCGGAAGCCTTTAATATCAAAGCAATTAATCGATCGCTCACGGGTGTGGATAACAAAAAACCACCCGGGGAATGGGAAATGGAAGATGTTATCGTCAATCCAACAATGGGTTTAACCACTCAGTCAAACTGGCCAGAAGCCTTATCCGATGAAGAAATCCAAATTCTGAAAGACCTGCCCTTGCGCCGCGATATTGTTATGATGTTGAATTACATCAACGAGAATAAGGTGGTAGGCACCGCAACCACCGGAAACTTTCCACAGAAACATTTCAAGGAGATGTGCAGGCGCTTTGTTAATCCTCCTGAGATAGATCCTGTTCTACACGATGGTACGGTCATCATCCTCACGAGCGAGTATCAAGTCGAGGAAATACTTTTCCGACACGTCCTCGCCAATAACGGCTACCTGATCGAAGGTGAGGCTGGCAGGAGGTGGAAGGTCACCACCTTCGGTAACCAGTTCCTGGTGGATACAGAAGCGTGGCAATATTGGCACCTGCTGGTAACCTGGTGGGTAACAACTAACTGGTTGTATTTTTCACCCATTTATCAATCCGATGATATTGATTACTTCCAGTTCATTCGCCTCGTATTGCGTAATTTGCTATCGTTGAAGGAAGGGAAGCAAATATCGCTCGCGGATTTCGTGTCGAAGCTTGCTAAACAGGCAAAAAGCGCTTTTCCGACTTTTCACATGGCGCTGAAGAAAGGTAATCTCGACATCGAAGAGCGTTTCATCAAGGAGTTGCTGGTTGATCCTTTATCTGAATTTGGGATCCTCGAACGATTTTTTGTTACAAAGGACTGGGGCAACTGGCAAGAGGAAGTGCTTGAATCAATTTCGATAACTGCTTTGGGTTTGAGTGTCCTGAAAGCGTTGGATAATGCCAGGCAACCTTCCGTAAACTGATCAAGCGCAATACCTATGCGCATTAACAGTCAAGAATGACTTTTTCGCTGGAGAAAGTCATCCTGATAAATTTCACTTGACCTTGATTAAAGTTAGGGTTGGAACCTGGGTCACCAGCAGTTCTCAATATGAATGTGTTTAGATTTAAAGGGGGAGCAGGGAGCCGGGAGCAGGGAATAGGAATTGGGTTTTGTCATCCTGAGCCTCTTTTGCGAAGGATCTTGTCGATTGGAAGGGTAATATCCTTACGGAGTACACTTTGTGTCACTTCGTTCAGGATGACAGATAGTTTGTCATCCTGAGCCTCTTTT
>ENA-UOOM01000673-UOOM01000673.1-fermentation-metagenome-genome-assembly--contig:-NODE-673-length-37114-cov-207.922691_pt1 | contig 37114 bp, 30 predicted proteins | sample MGYA00245781_ERZ724031 | MGnify/ENA primary metagenome ERZ724031 (study PRJEB28704, sample SAMN03018317) | fermentation metagenome | biome: anthropogenic terrestrial biome; feature: soil... | reverse complement strand
ATAAATAAATAAATAAATAAATAAATAAATAAATAAATAAATAAATAAATAAATATAATTCAATTGTACAGTTCAATTATATATTAAAAAATTAGAGAAATTAGAAATATATTTTTGACAAATTCGAGTTAAACCTGAGTAAAGGAATCAAAAACTCTAATAACTTCTTCCACATGAAAGGAAGGGTTTAAATTTATTCTCCTTTTTCTTTGGAATTTGGAATCTTTTCTCTCAAGCAGATTGTGCCTTATGACGATGGTTTTTTTGCTAGATTTTTACGGTAAAACTTATTTCCACTGGAAATGAAGGGGTCTTTACCATAACAATTAATAAGGTATACTTCCATTGCATCTACTGCAAATATGCTTAAAATTAATGGTTTATATATACATTTCGCCTAATATTTTAACTAGAGACGGTACTAAATACTGATTTTCTCTGAGTTTTAGGGCGTCTTAACATATCACCTGTTATTTTAGAAGCAATTAGTAGAAAATGAAAACTTCAGGCATTAACTATAAGAATTGTGTATTTTTTATTCCTTTCTCTTCACGAGTAAGATTCACAAAATTTTTTCATAAAAAATTCAACAAGTAGTAAATTAAATTTTCAGAATCTCTAAAGTGAATTTAGGTTCTAAAAAATGAATTTAGGTTCTAAAAAGTGAATTTAAGTTCTAGATATAGTGCTATATCTAGTACTAGATGATAAAAATTACCCTTTCCAAACATCTCCCACTCAGAAGCCCTAATTACATTCTAAAACTCCTTCATGCTCTCATAGTAATTATATGAAGGTACTCAATGGTTATCTTAATCATTGTAATATTTTAGTCATTGTAATTATTGAAATAAGCTTGTCCAGTAGTTGAGGTTATCATTATCTAAAATATCTAAACAGGGTAATTTAAAGACAACTTTACAAAGGTTATTTTAAAAAGGTAACTTTAAAACAGAGATATTTGATATTTAAGGTTTCACACAATTAAAATTATGTGATCTGTAAAAATATCCAGATTCAGACATCAATAAAATGTTTAAAAAAAGAATAAAACTCAAGACTAAAATTCTTATGTTAAAAATTTCAAAAAACTAAGCTTATTTATGCTCAGTTATAAGTATATAGGCTCGTCCTGAACCTGAAAAATTTAAAAAACAAAATTTATTCCAAAAAACATATTTGCTTAAAAAAGTCTATTTATTCTAGTTTATAATATAAAAACGAAGGTAAAAAACTTAGTATAAAAGGTTATATGAAAAACTTAGCATAAAAGGTTCATATGATCTATTAGATTCATATAATATATTAATAATTAATAATATTATTTACTATAACAATAAATCTCATCTGTAAATTATCAATGTTGAAATATACAATTATCAATGCTAAAATATGATAACTGTCTTAATCTCCTTATATACCTGACATCATCAACTATTATAGAGGGTCACTCATGATAAAAGCTCATTCATTAGACGGCTTATTCGAAAAATTACTTGACGGGAAATCAATTTTCAAAAATAAAGAAGTACTTCGGCCTTCTTATACGCCTGACCTTTTATTGCACAGGAATGAACAAATTAATAGCCTTGCAACAATCCTGGTTTCCGCACTCCGAGGAGAGACTCCTTCCAATGTACTGATTTATGGGAAAACAGGTACAGGAAAAACTGCGGTTACTCGATATGTTGGGAAAGAACTTGAGAGGGTAAGCGAAGACAAATCACTTTTCTGCTCAGTTGTTTATATTAACTGTGAAGTTATCGACACACAGTACAGGCTCCTTGCAAATCTTGCTAGACATTTCGAAGAAGAAGTTCCTATGACAGGATGGCCTACTGATCAGGTTTTCATGAAATTTAAGGAAGCAATTGATTCAAGAGAGCAGGTCATCATCATAATTCTGGACGAAATTGATAAGTTGATAAAAAAAGGCGATGAAGTTCTTTATAATCTCTCGAGGATCAATACAGATCTACGGAAAGCCAAAGTCAGTATGATTGGCGTTTCAAATGATTTGAAATTCACTGAATTTCTGGACCCCAGGGTCAAAAGTTCCCTTGGTGAAGAAGAACTGATTTTCCCTCCTTATGATGCTGAACAGATCAGCGATATCCTGAAACAAAGGGCGAAAATGGCCTATAACGATGGCGTTCTCGGTGAAATGGTAATCCCATTATGCGCCGCTTTTGCAGCTCAGGAGCATGGTGATGCTAGGCGCGCACTCGATCTTCTGAGAGTATCAGGGGAAATTGCAGAAAGGGAAAACCAGCCTCAAGTTCTTGAAGAACATGTAAGGCACGCTCAGGAAAAAATCGAAATCGATCGCGTTGTCGAAGTAGTAAGAACCCTTCCCACCCAATCCAAACTCGTACTCTATAGTATCATCCTCCTGCGAAATCGAGGCAGAGAAGGCAAGAATGTCACTACAGGTGAAATGTACAATGTCTACCGCCAGCTCTGTCATCACATTGATGTGGATATTCTCACGCAGCGCAGGGTTACCGACCTCATGTCCGAACTTGATATGTTGGGTATAGTTAATGCAGTAGTCGTAAGCAAAGGTCGTTATGGCCGGACAAAAGAAATTTCCTTGAGCGTTCCAGTAGAAAATACTCGTAGAGTACTTCTTGAGGATTACAGGCTAAAGCCCTTGGTAGATTTCAAGAGTTCAGTTTTCAATAAAATGTTTTCTTAAGGGATGAGATCTTCATCTAAGTTTTTGATTCTCTTTTAATCTTCCTTACTTCAGGTTTTCTTGTTATTTTTTACTCTGTTTTTACTCTGTTTTTTTCGTTGCCCAATTTTTTCATTATTCAAGTGTCAGTTTTCAGGAAATGATATATATGATCCTGTGGTTTGACTAGAATCATATTATAAACGTGGTTAATGTGTATACTCCTCCAATATTCAAGTCTGTCAAGTTACTATTATAAATCTACTCATCTTCCAATTAAGATTCAACGCTCCAAAAGTTCTAGTTTAACTCAATACAAATTCAATTTAAATATAATAGTTCAGCTTTAAAGGGTAATTTTTATGAAAATAATAGCATTCGTAGGCATGCCGGCATCTGGAAAATCAGAAGCTGCCAGAATTGCTGCTGAGATGGGCATTCCCGTTATTAACATGGGTAACGTGATCCGAAAGGAAGTTTTAAGACTTGGACTTGAGCCCAATGACTCCAACACCGGAATGGTTGCAACACAACTGCGCAAATGCGAGGGCATGAATGCAGTCGCTATACGCTGCATTCCTTTAATCAAGAAGGCTGGTTCTGATCTTGTTGTTGTGGATGGAGTACGCGGGATTGCCGAAGTGGAAACCTTCAGGCAAGAATTCGGAGAAGGTTTTATCCTGATCTCTATCTACGCTCCTATCGAAATTCGTTTTTCCAGAATTCAGAAACGAGGCAGAAGCGATGATATGAATAATATAGACGGGCTTCGTCACAGAGATGAACGAGAACTCGGCTGGGGTATGGGAAAAGCCATAGAAGTGTCCAATGTTGAAATTGAGAATAATTCCACTCTTGAAATTTTTAAAGAGAGCGTTATTGAAGTTTTGAGCAACTACTTAGGAAGGAATACTGTCAAGTAATTTTCAAAAACCGAGCTTTTCAAAAATCAAGCTCGATAAATGATTCTCCTGAGCAGCTTTTAATTGAACAGCTTAGAATAATTCTCCAGAATGAATACTTGAAATGATTCTCTAAAATAAATCCTTTAAATAATTAATTTCAAAATCATTGGAGCAGATTTATGATACATGTTAAGGTCTCAGCAGTTGTATACCCTACAGAAGATCCTGAAAAGGTCGTCGAAGCAATTTCGTCCCTCTTTACTGATATTGAACTCGAAAAAGAGGAAATTAAGACCACTGAACCTGAGACAGGAGTTTCTCCCTCTTTTTTCTTCTTAGGAAATGGTGGAATTGACATTCTGCGTACTCTGCATTGGCTTATTCGTAGAGAAGAAATTATAGACAGTGTCCGCAACAAAGCTTTCAGTAAAGGCTTATCCAGTGATGGACTTTCGGTCCGTTTTTTGCTCAACAAGCAGGCTGCTTTTGCTGGGATCCCAAGTATTCCTGCACAGGAAGAACCTCTTGGATCTATCGAGGTGATTATCAGGGCTGACTCTCAGGAAGAAATGGAAAGGTTTTTTGAATGGCTTTTACCCCCTACTGAAAGAGGAAAACCTGTTGTTGAAGTAGAAATAGGGTATGTGGAGAAGTGAAGAAACTGAGCTATTGAGTGAATCATTTATAATTGATTCAGTTAAAGAAATGAGCTAGTTAAAGAAATGAGTTATGCGTATATTGATAAATGAAAAGGAATGAATTTTCGTTATGCAATTACAGAGAATCAGTTATTCCTCACGTGCAGTCGCTCAAGATCCTTTCAAATGGGCTTACACGCTTGAAGATTATGGGTATACCGGTTGGGAAATCGTACAGGAAGGGTCTCAATGTCTGAATAGCAAAAATATCCAGAATTTAAAAAATATCAGTGAAACCACAGGCCTTGAACTAACTCTGCACCTGCCTTTCTCGGATATGAATCTAGCAGGTCTGAATAATTCAATCAGGACAGAAGTTCTCAGGCAGATGAAACACTACCTGACTCTTACCTCTAACTATGTCAACCTAGCTGTAGTACATCCTGGCTATCTTTCTCCTCATGGTGCGCAGGTCCCTCAGGAAGCCTATTTTACCAATCTTGCTTCTCTCCAAGAAATTTGTGATTTTGCAGCGGATTTCGGAATTCTGGTTGCTATTGAAAACATGCCAGACTTGCCAAAGATCTTTGGAAAATATCCCGACGAGATGCTTGAGATGCTCGAATCTATTGGGAGCCATAACGTAGGTTTTACCTTTGATGTTGGGCACGCAAATACAGTTGGACTTATCGATGACTTCCTTGATCTCCTTAAAGAAAAAATCTCCCATGTTCATATCCACGATAATATGAGCAAAAAAGATGAACATCTCCCCCTAGGAAAAGGTACCATAGACTGGAAAAGAGTTATGGAAAGGCTTTCGGATTATAAGGGAATTTTTGTTACTGAGATGAGTTCTGTAGAGGAGGGAATTCAGAGCCTTGAGTTTTTAAAAAATCTTTAAATTTCAAGAAATTTTTAAAGTTTTTAAGATTCTGTGATTTTTCAGATATGTATCTATGATTTTTCAAGAGTTTATCTGTGAGTTTCAAGGGTTTGATTTTTAACTTTTCTTCATTCTTGCGCTTTCTACTCAGGTAAATCTCCTTCTTGTAACTCTTTCTTTCCTTTCAATTTCTTTCAATTTCTCTCAATTTCTTTCAATTTCTTTCAATTTTCTTTCAATTTTTCTCTCAAGTATTTGGTCCAGTCGCCATGATCGATTCTTTCAGACTCAGGCTTCTCATCATAAACATAAATGAAACCTCTGAACTTTTGTTCACCTATTCCAAGATCCACATATTCCCTGTGATATCCTCCGTAAAGTTCCATATAGTCAATTGTTCTGGCGACTTCAAGTTGTTCTTTTCCTGAAAACCTGCGTACTTCGGCTATAACATAGGAATCTTCCGAAGGGTAGACACCTGGGTAGGGTCCCAGTGAGTAAAGGGCGTACCCTCTTACTTTTGTTATTCCCAGGAACTCTGACCTGTTTTGCAAGTTTAAACGCCGGCTATTGTAAAGACCATCTCTAAGGCTGCCATATAGTGCTATGATGAGTTCTTTTCCTTCCGGCTTCTGGTAAGAGCGCTGCCAGCAGACATTTCTATGAAAACGTTTCTCTGAGGAAGTTCTATCTTTTAGAGTCTTATCACTTACTATGTTTTCTCTATCTTCGCATATGCTGTCTTCACATACGCTGTCTTCACATACGCTGTCTCCACATATAGTTTCGTCTTTTCCTGAATCCTTTTCCATATCTTATTCCCTTAAATGAATTTATCACAAAGAGACTCTTATTTTGAAAAACCGTAGCCTGCAAATCTCTGTGGCAGGTCAAGGTTTGCCAGCAGGAAACGATCCTCTTTGTTATAGGCTACTTTCTTATTGCCTGAGAGTTCCAGTACGCAGGCACTGCCGGGTTTTACTTCATTTACTTCCTGCCCATCAACCAGAATTTTTTCAACACGTACAGGTTCGGACTGCAAGCCAACAAAAAGATGAAGCACACTTGAGGTTTCAATTGCCCGCGTGAATTTCGAGATAGTACATTGAAGGGTATAGTCAGTACTTACGATTTCTTTGTCGGAGATGATAAATCCTCTTTCTATATCTTTGGCCTGCACATTTTTAAGGCGCATCCCGACTCTGGTGCCTGTGGGTGCATTGTCAATATCCACATCATGGCTCTGAATAGACCGAATTTCAATGTTCCTGTCCAGCGGGAAAATTTTGGTCTTATCTTTGTCTTTTGAGATTCCCTGTTTGACAACTCCGAGAACAACGCATCCTTTTCCAGTGACATTAAAGGCATGATCTATAAACACCCTTGCAGACAGGTCGTTCATCTCAGCCTGTTCAGCTTCGATTTTTTCCGAAACTTCGTTAATTTTGGCTTTGAGATCTTCCACACCTTCAAAAGGATTTTTTGCACTTTTATTGGTATTCAGGGAAATGCATTCCCAGTCCTGAAGAGAAGTGCCCACAGTCATTAATTTTATTTTCTTTTTCAGCTCATCGGTTGCATGCATATGGGTGCTGTCGGACTTTGTCAGGGCAATTATTCCATGTTTAAAGCCAAGCAGGTCCAGGGCAACAATACATTCTCCGGTATGAACACTTGCAGGATTGTCTCTATTAAGCCCATCAGGAGGGATGCAAAGGATTGCCATATCTGAAACATTCAGTGCCGTAACCAGGGATTTTAAGGTTTTAGGATAGCTGTGAGGGTCCACAAAAACCATTTTCCGGTTCTCTTTATCGTTATTATATAGGGTTATGTCGGAGGATGTCCCTTTTTTCCCAAGATTTGCGGCAAGGGAAGTTCTTCCACTCTTTTCTGTCCCGATAATTGCAAGATTTGTCATACTGGATTCCTTCTAATCTCCTTTAATTCTTTCTAATTTCTTCCAACTGCGACATTTTAAGGGTCGTTTAAACTTGGGCTACGTCTAAGAGGTGTTTAAATTTGGATCGTTTTTGATAAATTTGGATCATTTTTGATAAATAATTCAGTCTCACAATGCTTTACAGACGCTAGCTATTTTAGTTCTAAAAATCTGCTTTATATAAGTTTCTTTATATAAGTTTAAAACTGTTTTATATATAAATTTAAAACAGCATTTGGTATAATTATACTGTAATATATTTCTTTTCGAAATATTCTAAAAAATTATCAATATTCGAGGTTTGGAACCCAGAATTTATATCCGATCTCGTTAATTTGGGGATCTGATCTCGTTTTAATTTGGACCTGATTTTATCGTTAAAGGTTACCAGGGTTCGCCCTGCCAGATTGCCTGAGTTTTATCGTTAGTACTTTTATTGATTTTTTTTATAATTATTAGATACTCTTCTCCAACAGGTTGGGGCTCTTCAAAAATTGCATCAATCCCAAGCCTTTTAAGATAATCTTCGAATTCGGCTGCAATTTTTAAATCCTTTACCCTTATCCTTGCTTCCTCATACAGCCTTTGACCATTTTTTACACTTCTTATAGATTCCCTGAGAGAAGTCAATATGCTTTCTCCTAACTGCATACAACGTTTTTCAAATTCGACTTCGTTCTCGTTCCATTCAACTGTCTGGAAACCTTCTCTGACAATTCGGGAAAGCATATAGTCTCTGCCAGTTTCATTGTAAAACTTAAAGGCATGCCTGAGATCCGAACAATTACTCTGGGAAGAGGTGTATTTCAATGGGGAAAGAACCATTTCCGGGTCTTTTATTACAACACCTTCATGCTCTTTTTCCCCCAGCTTCCGGATGATTTTTCCTATTTCTTCAGCTGCAGTTTCCAGAGGAATCTCATTGAACAATCTTACCTGGGAAAAACCGTATTCTTCCAGCATCTCGTGCCTTCTGTTTATTGGAAGAGGCTTACCTGTATTTTTCTCCCGAATATCGAAAATATAAAACGCTACCGATTCGACACCGTAAATCTCTTTTGAGACATACGGGTTGTCAGGACCTACCATTTCTCCATAGAGTACAAGTTCAGGGAAATCTTCAAAAAACTTCAGATTCAATTTTTCTTTTGCCTTTTGGGTTGTATAAGGACAAATATACCCGCTTCGTGTAATTGCAACTATCTGCTCCATAACAATTGCTATGCGGACATTATATCCATTCATTTTTTCTTCCACAGCTACTTTTTCAAGGCCGTTAAAGTGCTTTTTAAGTGTGGGGTCCAGCACCATAGCTCTTCGGATCTTCGGAAAACCCATAATTATTTCAAAAGAACCATCTTTCTCATAAAGTACTGTTCCTCTTTCGATATGGGAAATTTCCTTATCAAAGCGGAGTAAATGTTCATATTTTCCCCAGTTTCGGGCAAGATAATTCCTCTCAAAAAGGCGCTTGACCCTTTCTTCATCAAATCCCAGGTAACTGGCAAGACGACTTATTAAATCAGGGTCTGTCTCCTCATTTTCCTCTCTGATCATGTTTATTTATCTGTTTTCAGACCTGAAATAAGTTATCATTCTAAGGTATGCTTTATAATATTAAGGCATCTTTATGCTTTAGAATATAAGGATGTACTTACGGTTTAAAATACATGGGATGCCTTATAATAGTCCACTTTAAGGAAACAAAATGAAGGGTAGCCAAATCTATTGAAAATACTTTTAAATATTCGGTTTCTATTCTCTATGAGTTCTCTATTACATTTAAACTTGCAAAAAAGAATGGAGATTGTAAAATGGCAGATGATATCGACTACAAGATTATCGGGGACGATATGCAGATAGTTGAAATCGAGCTTGATCGGGATGAAACTGTTCAGGCAGAAGCCGGGGCTATGGCATATATGGGACCCGGAATTCAGATGCAGACTGGCATAGGTAATGAAGGAGGCGGAATTTTAGGAGGTCTAAAAAAAGGACTTAAAAGAGCTCTAACAGGAGAGAGTTTCTTCATTACAAGCTTTACTCACAAAGGTTCCGGAAAAGGGCATGTAGCTTTTGCGGCTCCGTATCCTGGCAAGATTATTCCCCTAGACTTAACCGATTTTGGAGGCAGCATTCTCTGCCAAAAAGACGCATTTCTCTGTGCAGCTCGTGGCGTGGAGGTAGAAGTAGCTTTCACCCGTAAGCTCGGAGCAGGCCTCTTTGGAGGGGAAGGGTTTATCCTGCAAAGACTGAAAGGCGACGGTCTATCTTTTCTCCATATCGGAGGCACTGTGATAAGAAAGGACCTGGCAGCTGGCGAAACTTATCGTGTTGATACAGGCTGTGTGGCAGCTTTCACCGAAACCGTAACCTATGACATAACTTGGTCAAGGAACTTTAAAAATGCCCTTTTCGGAGGCGAAGGAGTTGTCCTTGCAACCCTTACAGGGCCGGGCACAGTGTATATGCAGAGCCTGCCTTTCTCTCGCCTTGCTGACAGAATCTTTGCAGCCTCTACTTACAACCGCAACCGTGAGGAGCAGAATGGCATTGCAGGGAGTAATATCTTAGGAGGTCTGATTGGCGGAGACAAATCATTCTAAAAACCGAAAACCGCTCTAAAACAAAAATCACTCTTAACGGGAACTCGTTAACGCAAGACTCGTTAAAGCAGGATTCATTAAAGCAGGACTCATTAAAGCAGAATTCATTAAAGCAGAATTCATTAAAGCAGAATTCATTAAAGCAGAATTTATTATAAAATAGGAATCCTTGTAAAAACGAGAAATCAACCGAAGGAAAAACTTAGAAATCCAAAAAGGCCTGTTTTAAAAGATCAGGCCTTTTCTTAAATATTTACTTTTATTATTAGCTTTTATTATTAAATTGAGTTTTTTCTGGTTTTCTTTCTTCGAATTTGAGCTTATTCCTCAATTGTATTTATTATATTTCTGCGGGCCAGGAAACCAACAAGTTCTTCTTCTAGGTTAAGGACAGGAACACCTCCAACATCGTGCTCGATCATTGTCTGAACAGCTTCTGCAAGAGGAGTATTGGTATAGACGCTGATCACACTACGGGTCATAATGTCCCCAACCAGCAGGTTTCTGATCCTTGAGTCCTGCTGATTGTCAGCTACCAGATCCCTGAAAGAACGCATGGCAAAGGCAATATCCTCTTCAGAAACAATACCTACAAGTTGTCCATTTTCAATTACTGGCAGCCTTCCCACATTTTTGTCGAGGATAAGTCGCCTGGCGTGGCTTACTCTATCAGATGGAGTAACAATAATAGGGTTTTTCTCCATTACTTCTCCAGCATAGCCAGTGAAATGGTTTATTTTCATAAATTCCAGGGGAGTCACCCAGCCCAGGGCGTTTCCGTTATCAGTGACGATAATTACGCCACCTTTCTTTTTCATCAGGGTAAGGGCATCCCCGATATCGGTATCAGGTAGAACCTTTACAAAATTGTCGGATACGGCTGTTGCAACATGCAGAGAGGATGCAGGTTTGCTCAGTTTCTTGCGAGTCCCGAGCTGCTCTGTCAGACTTCTCATTGTAAGTACACCTAGTACCTGATCACCACGGACTACTAACAGGCGCTTTGTATACTTCTTTTCCATAATATCCAGGGCGTGAGAAATGGTGTCTGACTTGTCAATCCTGTATGGCTGTACCATTATGTCTTTAACTTGCATGGAATTCACCTCATGCGTATCCAGAACTTTCAATTACATTTTCCGCAATTCTGCGTGTTTTCTTCATCCGTTTTCCCGTACTTTAATTCCTCATTCTTCTCTTGTTTTCGGCTGTTTTGGCTGTTTTATTTATGCTATATTGCTACCTTTTGCAGTATAACCTCCTCACTGCCGTTTTAGAGGATAGATTTCATGATATCGGTTCTACTTAATATGCCCACTATATCTTCTCCGTCACTGACAGGTAGTGCAGTCACTCCCTCTTCAATCATTTTTTTTGCGGCTGCACTAACGTTTTCATTTACATCAATGGAAATGATTGGAGAAATCATGATGTCTTCTGCGGTCAAAGGCACCTCTCTTACATATCTGTAAACTTTCTGGCCTCCAGGGGCGGATTTACGAGTCATTTTTATGTTTTTTGTGGAAAGTTCGCCTTGAAAATCAGTTAAAAGGTTTAAAGCAAGGCTTATGCTGGAGATAATTCCTACAGGCTTTCCTGCATCATCTTTAACGATTACTCGTTCAATCTCATTTCTGTTCATTTCGTCAATTACGTGGTTTATAGTATGATGCCTATGAACAGAAACAATATCCTCAGTCATCAATTTGGAAATTTTTGTTTTTATTTCCTCGCTATGTTCCGCAACATAACGTACGAGATCTGTCCTGGTGACAATACCTACAATCTCATTTTTTACCACCGGAATATTATGCACTTTGTTCTCAAGCATTAGGGAAGCGGCCTGGAAAATAGAGGCTTCTGGATAGATTGTGATAACAGACCCGGTCATCAATAACTTGATAGGGACCTGATCTATTGGCCTTCTTCTCCAGAGGGGCTCAGCCTGAGCTAGCCGGTTAGTAATATCTGATTTTGTGACGATTCCCACCATTTTTCCCTCGTTGAGGACGAGCAACGTACTGATTTTATACCTTAGCATCAGTTTTCTTGCATATGACACGGGTTCATCTGCGTTTATGACATACACAGGTGAACTCATGATGTCCGCCACATTCATGAAGTACCTCCTTCACTTTTACAATATATAAGTATCAATAATTATAGTTTTTGAATCTGATGCAAATTTTAAAATTTTTAGCTATGGGTACTAAAGTTTTAGAGAAGCAACACCCATTGCAACACTCATTTTTTGATGATGTGGGAGCTAATTTGAAAAGTTCTTGTTTTAATCTTGTTTTAAAATAGTCTATACTTCAAAATGAGCACTGAGAGTAATGCTCAGAGCATACTTTCAGAGTATAGTTGCCTTTCAGAGTATATCTGTCTAATTGCTTCTCGATCTGTCCCAGCTAGAATTTTTTCCTTTTCTCCAAATCTCCTGAAAACTTAAACCCTAAGAATTTGGGGCTCAATTCGGTTTCATTTTCTATTAAACTTCGTTAATCAATTCAGCTTTCTTTTCTACTAAATTTTATAAGCTCTTATTTAATTTCGTATACTCTTGGAAGATTTGAACTGGTTTGAGCGAGCTCAACAAGCCTGAACTAGTTCTAATCAACTGACCATTTCCTCGAATTAACTACTTCCGCGAGTTGACTATTTACTGCGGTTCATTCAAGAGTTCTCAAGAAGGTTCATTCAAGAGATCTCAGGAAATCACTTTCCGTTATGATGCCGCGGAGCACCCCATTCTCCTCCAGAACCGGAAGTGACCCTATCTTTTTCTCAAGCATTATTTCCATTGCCTTTCCCAAGTCTGTACCAGGGCTAGTCCATATAAGTTCTTTTGAGATAATAGAGCCTACAGGCTGACCAAGTGCCTCATGAATATTTCCTGTTGTCAGCTTACTGAAAGCCTCTCCTTTTCCAAGGAAATGAACAATATCAGAAGCAGTGATAATTCCTGCAAAAATTCCGTCTTTAACTACAGGAAGTCTTCGGAACCTGTTATCTACCATTACTTTTGCTGCCTGTCCAATGGGTGTATCAGTTGACACCATTTTGACGTTCTCACTCATATATTCATCAACAGTACGGTTTGTCACGAGCCCGCCCATGAGTTCAAGTGCATTCCTTTCTGTAAAAATTGCAACGACCTGCATGTCATTGTTCACAATTGGAAGGCCCCCAGTTCTTTTTTCAAGCATCATTGAGACAGCATCTTTAAAGTCAGCCTGATCACGAAGGTAGGCAATGTCGGTTTCCATTATTTGCCGTACTTCTTCGTTGATTGCAGCCAGAAGGTTACCTTTGAAGCGGTTTTCAACTAGAAGGTTTTTTTTCCCGCCACCCAGGAAATCGATGACATCCACAGAAGTAATAACTCCTGCCAGCCTCCTTGTTCCGGCATCTGTGATAGGGATGCGTCTGAACCTCCTTTCTGTCATAATCCTGATTGCTTCCATAATTGTTGCAGTAGGAGGAAGGGTTACTACGTTTCTTGTTGCCAGGGCCAGAATTTTTCCCTCATGCTCTGAGATACGGGATTTAAACTCTGGCCCAATTCGCATAGTGCCCCTGCTGCTAATTACATGCGAGTCTTTCTGCTGCGCTTTTTTGGATTTACTCACACCTGGCTGAACTTTCATCTTATTGACGGATGAAAATGTCGTATTTTTGTTCAATAGGATCACCGAATTCGAGTTGCAGTTAATTGCTATTTTCGTATTCCGTTCCTTTTTCCTACGTAGAAAATTTACTAGAAAATCTCAATTTATGACTTTTTTCAAAGGCGAGTTTCGAAGGGTTTTTCAGGCCATACATTGACAATAGATTCCAGAAGGTCCTGTCTATCGACAATTCCGGATATCCTGTCCTTTTCATTCACTACGGTAATTCTTCCTATATCATAGTGAATAATCATCTTAATTGCATTTTGAATGGAATCGGTTTCGGCAAGTGTATACGTAGGAGTTGACATTATTGTCTCAACTTTTGGACTATCTTTGGGGCGTGCTCTTCTCTCATCCTCCACTTCGATTCGTACAGCACCTGATTTGATTATGTCCCTTCTGGTTATCATTCCAATGGGTTCGCCTTTCTTTGAAACTACAGGAATGCCAGTATAATCGGTCTCGAGCATATGCCCCCAGACTGTGCTGACTTTATCTTCTGGTAAACAGGTTTTGACTTTTTTTGTCATTACGTCCTTTAGCGTTTTGGGAACATTTTTTGGAACCTCTACATTTCTGAGAATATCCACACTGCTGAGGAAGCCAATCACTGTACGATCCGTAGTTGATTTAACGACCGGAACTCTATTCTGCTTCGATTGCACCATTAATTTTGCAGCCTTCATGATATCCATATCCGGAGTGATCGTGGGGGACTGGCTTGCATACCCACCTACTGTAACATTCGAGCGTGTAGAGGTAATTCTCAAGATATCCTGGTCGCTCAGCATTCCCACAAGCCTGTTCTCTTCATCCACAACAACAAGGCTTCGAAGAAGGTAGTCGCGCATCAACTGACGAGCACGAGTTACAAAATCCCCTTCTTTGATACTCACAGGCTCCTCTGTCATAACCTCGCTAACATACATTGTTTACCTTCCTATCATTTATTTTAAAAGAAAAATTGGAAACTGATTTCCAATAGTCTTGAGTTATTCGTAATCTTCGCCTTCTTCTTGCCGACAGTTCCCGCATAGGTACCTTCCATCAACAAATCTAAGGTCATATGAAAAAACATTACATGATTCGCATATACCAGTTTGGAAATTTTCTGTCTCTGAAATCTCTTCGATTGAGGGAATTGAGAGGAGGGCTTCTCTATTCATGTCAATAAGCTCTTTAAGAATAGTGCTAAGCCCAGGGGTTACCATCAGGATGTCTGTGTTCGAAATCACTCCTATCACCATGTTATTTTCTAGGACAGGCAGCCTTTTAATATTCGCCTTTAACATGACTTCGGAAGCTTCCACTATACTTGCATTAGGCTTTATGGTTATTAGAGGGGATGAGAGGATTTCACTAGCTCTTACCTCACTTGGCCTTTTATCCTCTGCAATGACATTCTTCGCAAGGTCTCTTTCAGTTATGATTCCCATAGCTTTTCCGTTCTCTGTGATAACGACGCTCCCAGCATCACGATTGACCATTTCCCTTGCAATATCAGGAATATCTGAGTTAATATCCATTACTATAACTGCTTTATTCATGACTTCAGCAACCGAGACTTCTCTTTCAATCTCTCTGCTGTGAATGCCAGCACCTATCTCCCCCTCAACATCAGTATTCCTTCCAGGTCCATCTACCATCTGCTGCCGTTCCTCCCTTTTGTTCCGTACTTTTCAGTACTTCACGACATAGAATTCATGGTATAATATTTACGGTTTAAAGCTCTTCAGGTTCCTAATTTCATATGGAGAAAATTCTATATAGCTTTAGTTTTCTCTCTAGTTCAGGCTCTGCAATGTTTAACTTTTTAAAGACGATGTCCTGATAAAGCCCATTAATTATGGATATCTATTGGATCATTATTCCATCCGATTCCTCTAAGAGTCTTCCCCATACTTTTCGGATGTTTTTATAGCACTTATATATACGGGTCAATGGTACATAACAATAACGGCATTTGCTTTTCTTACAGAGAACAGAAGTTTGAATGAAGTCAGATGGGCACTCTTTTTAAGATTTCTCTCGTTCGTTCATAAAGAAAAGCATATGAAAGTCTTGCAGGAATTTTTTCAGAACCCCTTCGTTTCTACTGGAGACTTTTGCTGAGAATGACAAATATCCGGTCATCTTGAAAAAGTATCAGAAAGAAGTGCAGAAGAGAAGTATATTTTAGAAAGCAAACTAATACATTCTAGAAAAACTCAAATTATATTTGTAGTGCTTTTAATCTTTCTCACAGGATTTTTTTTCAAACCCCAACATTTCCACTGGAGAACCACTTCATAAATTTTATATAAAAAAACACAGGTTTAGGTTAGGTTCAGGTTTAAGAAATAAGCCAGAAAGTAGAAGCCGGATGGAAAAGAAGAATGATTAAAGCATAATCACTCTGCTTTTGTTTCCTATACTCAGCTCGATTTCTTCATTCAGGCCATATTTCGCATATGCATCAATTATCTGAATTTCAGAATCGATATCTAGATCCTCGATTATATACGCCTGTTCTCCCCAGAGAGTTAGCCTGATGCTGCCAGTTTCGTCTTCAAGTTGAAGGTTTGCAACCACATTCTCAGTTCCGTCTTCTCTTTCAAATTCTCGGAGTTCCCCTATTTCGGAAACCTTCCCCTGAACTGAATAGCTTTCTCCAGGGACAATGTCAGCAATGTCGGTAAACTTTTCCCTGTACTCGATTTCCTTTTCACTTCTCTGGATTATTCCTCTATTTCCAAGGTTTAGTTCTACCTGCTGGTTGAAAGCATTTTCTCGAGAGTAAGCATGGAGCACCTCTATGGTCTCATCGAAATCGACTTCATCAAGAAAGCTGGTTTTTTCATCCCAGAGGGTCAGCCTGATTTTACCTGTGGAATCACCAAGAAGAAGATTTCCTACTCTTCCAGTAGTTCCGTCTTTTTTCTCAAAAGTGCGGATTTCCCCAATATCGAGTACCCTTCCAGAGACGTTTATATCACTCATGTCAGCCCGGACATCCGTAATCTGAGTAAATTTTTCTTCATATTCAATTTTTTTCTCACTTTTTCGGATTACACTTCGATTTCCCACCTGCAGCTCAATCTTCTGAGTAAAGGCATTCTCCCGAGCATACGCATTAATCAGCTCCACGGTATCTCCATACTCGATCTGATTTAAGAATTCGGTTTTGTCGTCCCATAGGGTCACTCTGAGTGTGCCTGTATCATCCCCGAGCAGCAGATTTCCTACTTTTCCGGAGCTGCCGTCTTTTCGTTGGAAGGTTCTTATCTCCGAAATCTCCAGGACTTTTCCTGTTAAATTCAGATCCCCCATCCCGTCCTTTACATCTTTTATTTTCTGGCTACTTGCAGCCACATCGATGTCTTCCTCACTTTTAGCTAGGACACCATTATTCCCTATATTGACTTCCACTCCTGAGTATCCCTGCTTCACGTAGCCGCTGATCTGGAAAGTTTGCCCTGCTTCAATTTTTTCAGCCTTTATGAGATCTGCCATATTGTCCCAGAGCGTTACCTTAATTTTTCCGGTTTCATCTCCAACAATTATATTTCCGACCCTACCTATAGTCCCATCATTTCGGGTAAATTCTCTGGTATCAAAAACCGACACAACTTTTGCAACAAAGTTCACTTGTCCGCTGTCCGCTGTAATGTTTTCAATCTTCACACTGTCCCGACCTACATCCGAAAAACCAAGTTCGTTTGCAACCAGCATGGCAGCCATAGGCTCATCGCAAAGCCCTCCCATACTTTCGACTTTTTTCCGGACACGCTGCAGAAAGTCTTCTTTACTGATAACCTGGCTGAGCTTCTTATAAATTGATTCAATATCTGTCATATTATCCCTTTTGTATAATTGTTATTTTCAGTGTTTATTATATGCCCAATCCTTGTGGCAATATCTAATACCTGCTAGTGATGGTTGCTACTTAAATTCAACTCCGGTATTATAATGCAAAATCAAAAATTAATTTAAAAATTAATTTATTAGAGTATCGATTAGCAGATCTGAATACATCCTGGGATGATTTTTAGATGGCGTGTGAATACGATGATAAGAATAATATTTTAGTTTTTGCGCTACGTATGCAAGGTATTCTACTAAAAATTACCGTATGCTCAATGAAAGTATTAACCATATGCGCAATGAAGTATTCCTCAATAAGGTGGAAACAATAATAAACTACATCCAATAAGATACTCATATTTTTTGATACTGAGTGTTTTATGCAGGTAAATAAATCCAGTTTCTCTAAAACGTGGCACATATAGTCTCAATACTCTTTAATTCTAGCTATTTTCTGGTTTTTATTTTACAAAATTATCCTACAAAATTTTTGATCATTACTTTCAGGTAGGAATCAGCTGAAAAATAGAAAATCTCAGCTTCACAGCTTTGCCAAAACAAAAACTTAAATCAAATCTTATTTATAGTAAAGTTTCATTATGTACGTGGTACCATGATTCGAAAATGCACTGAGCACGGCTATTTTAGAGGTGGCAGCTGTCTGCAGTGTAACCGCCCTGGCAGATACCTGCTGGACGACAGCAAGGAGGAAAAGCTTGGCAGGTTTGTATCTGGCACTCTTCGGCATTTCCCAGCATCTGCAGGAGTTGAAATGGACAGATTTGGCTGGGTGAATCTCAACGCTTTTTGTGACGTTATGAGAAAGCGATACAGCTGGATGAGGAAGGAATACCTCTTCGCTCTTGTAGAATCCGATGAAAAAGGAAGGTATGAGATCCGTGAGTCCAGAATCAGGGCACGTTACGGGCATTCAGTCGACATTGACCTTGACTACAGGGAAAGTGATTTTCCATATCTGTATTATGGGGCAAGTCCTGAAGAAGGCGATGTTCTGCTGGAGAATGGAGTTTTCCCGATAAAACAGAGATACGTCCACCTCAGTACTTCATATGAGAAGGCAGTAGAAGTGGCTCTTATTCATACTGAGAACCCTATTATTCTTCAAATAGATGCCTTTAAAGCTCAGGAAGATGGGATTTCCCTTAAACTTGCAACAAATGACATTGTTCTTGCGGAAAGGATACCCCCTGAATACCTTTTTGTCATCGAAGATTGGCCTTAAAAATCTCAAGCAAGTCCTTTTTGGTGCTTTTCCTTCTTTTGAAAGAATTTTTTCTTTTTTATCTTCTTTTCTCTCTTTTCTTTTTCTTTTTATCTTCTTTTTCAATCTACAGATACTTCAAAAAGGCCTTCTTTTTCCTCTATCCTGAATTTGACATCAAGAAACTGTTCAGTAACCCAGATATTTGTCGCAGCATGAAGGGAAAGTTCGCGGACAGTGTAAGAACTATTTCCTGCAAGAGCCATGTATGGGATTAGCTGGTCTGCCAGGTGTGTATCCACAGAGGCTCCTGATCTAAGCTCTGGAATTATTTCTTCAGCAGCCCGTTTACCTACTTTTTCTGCGGGAAGCCCTCTTTCCCCAAGCGCACTCCCGCCTATATAACCTGTCCAGAGGGTTATTCCACTACCAGTGGAAAAAGCTTCAAAAGATTGAGTTTCGATCTGAGAGGGATATCCAGCTTCTATTAGTCTTGCACTGCAAGCCTCAGCCTGGCGTACAGGTACATGAGCCGGAAGATTCGAAGCATGGGAAATTCCCTTTATTTCTTCCTCTTCTTTTAAAAAATGAAATCCTCGCAGTCTGCAGGGTTTAAATAAAGCTGAGACCTTTCCCCCTCCTTTTGGATAGTAGCCATGTTCCTTCAGGATTATATTTCCTGAATAGCCCAATTGTTTCAGAGCTCTGAGCGTCACATGCTGCAGGTAGTGAATTGTTGGAGACCAGGCCACGTCAGTTCCTCCTCTTACCTTGATTTCGATTTCCTCTTTTGCAAATGGCAGGGCTGGCATAATACACTGAAGGAGCAGGGTTATGCTTCCTGCGGTTCCAATATCAACATCATATTTACCCCCCCTTATTTCCATTGGAGTAAAAGAAAACTCAGTAGAGCCCGGAAAAAGTCCCGATATCTGAGCTTCACAGATCTTGGCTGCAGTTTCCAATGCCTTTAAATGTTGCGGTTTTAGTCCTGGATTTGGCCTTTTTTTCCTGATATTCGTGACCCTGATCTCTTTTCCGGTAACTGCAGAAAGAGCAATAGCCGTTCTGACCAGTTGCCCTCCTCCTTCACCGTAAGAGCCGTCGATCTCTAACATTTCTTCTCCCCAACATTCTCTTGGTTTCATTTTACTTTATCCCGCTGCCTTTTTTTCCCTTCCTTCTTTTGTTTCTTTTTCTCTTATACTTCGGAAAGCTGCTTTTACAGCTGGCTGGAGGGGGTCCACAAGCATGGAGACTGGCGGTGCATAGCAGGTTTCCAAGTCAAGGAGATCTCTGATGGTAGCTTTCTTTCGGACGGCAAGAGAAAGAGCATCAATCCTTTCTTTTATTCCTTCTCCTCCGACAAGTTGAGCACCTACTAGAACCTCGTCTTTGAACAGGAGTTTAATGTACACGTCTTTCCGACCTGGATAATAGGAAGCTCTTGTACGCCCGCGGGAAAAACCTGTAATGACCTTTATTCCATAATTTTTGGCCTTTCTTGAGGTAATTCCCACTCCACCAAATTGTAAATCCCCTGCCACAGCTACCCAGGGATCGGCAAGCGGCCCTAGAATGGTATGCTTTCCTGTAATATTGTTGCCGATTATGTCGGCCATATGTCGGGCTGTTGTACCTAGCTGACTTAATCTGGCTTCCCCTGTTATAAGGTCTGTTACTTCCACACACTCTCCACCTGCATACACATAGGGAAGGAATTTCTCTCCTGCCTTTACTTGGAGCATTTCATTTACAATTATTCCTCCGGCTTTCCCGATTTTGATCCCTGTCTCCAGGGCAAGGGAAATTTCAGGTCTAACCCCGCTTGCAAGAAGCACAAGTTCGGCAGGAAGCTGCCTGTCCCCTACATGTAGCGTTTTTTCTTTCCAGAATTCTTCAGGAAAGACCACAGGTTTTCCGAGGAGGATATCAATCCCAAAATCTTCCAGATATTCTCTTATTATTTCAGCAATTTCAGGGTCCAGTTGCCTGGAAAGCAGGCTTTTGCTTCTGCTGATGAGGACGGTTTTAATTCCCCTTTTCGCAAGCGCAACTGCACATTCTATTCCTATTGTCCCTGCGCCGATTATGCAGACCTTCTCAATGGTTTCCAGGGCTTTTTCAAAAATCATTCCATCATCAAGACTTCTCAGGGTAAAGATACCATAAGGAAGGATATTTGCGCTGCCTGTTCGAGGTATAAAGGGCAGGCTGCCTGTAGCGATCACAAGTTTGTCAAAAGGATAAATTCCTTCTCTTGTCCGAACAGCTTTTAAATCCAGATCTATTAAGTTGACGCATTCGTTTAGCCTGACAGCTATCCGGTTTTTTTTGAAAAATTCCTGAGGCTTTACTATCAATTTTTCAAAACTTTTAATTTCCCGACTCAAAACAAAAGGGATTCCGCAATGGCTGTAAGCAGTATGGGAATCTCTTGAAAGTACAGTAATCTCAAAGTCGCTTTGTCTTCGAATTTTGGTAGCAACTGCCATGCCACAGGCTCCTCCTCCTATAATAACTACTCTCAGAGGACCTTTTTTTTCAGGAGGAAATGCCGATATTGCTGCCTGAAATTCTCCTTTTACTCCGACGGCCTTCTCGACATCTGTCTTCTGGATATCTTGATCTGTAGCACTTTGTGTACCAAACTCGTTTCCCATATCCTTAGTACTTATGCCTCACTCCTATTATAGGTTTTTAAATAGCTTAAAAGCTTTCAGGCAAATGAACTTTCAGGCAAATTAATTGAGAATTTTGTGAAATAATTTAATTGGGCTCTAATCGGGCTTTTTTTGAAAAACTAAGTTACTTGAAAATCTGCTTTCTATGTCGAAAGGGCTTTAGTATTACTTGCAAAAAGCGCAAAATACTGATGATATCCAGGAGGGGCTGAACGAGCGAGTTTGGGAGTGGGGGGTTAGTACATAAAAAAGTTCTATATCTCGCCCGTTCAAATTTTTACAAGTCTTTCGTTTTATATATACTTTTCTAAATTTTTCTAGCTTATTATTCTTTTAAAATTTCTAAATCTTTTCACAATCTCTAAATCTATTTTAGAGTTATCCTAAAATATCTCTTCTGGAGTTGTTTTGAAAAGATATTTTTTCAAAACAACGGGTATGAAGAAGCTATCTAAATGTGATAATTTTTTCAAATAACCATAAAGTTCTTAAAGCCTGCCGGCGTTAAACATATGAACGAAAAATATGTGACGCACAGGGTTACTCATTTGCCGAGAATTCCTTTAAAGGCGGGCGAGAACGGTCTGTCAGGTCATATTATTGATTAGCAACTTCACAATTCATCATATTAAATTCGTAAAGATAATCTAATGTAACTAATCCACATGCAAATTTAATAAAAATTTCAGATTTACTGTATTATTACCAGGGCTAAAAAAATCATTCCATTAAAACTAGAATTCATAATAATATCACCCATGAAGTAAAGTCAAAAAAGTACTTTCAATAAACCTGATAAGTATTTGATTCAACGCTTACCAATTTCACTGTGCAGCTCCTAATTTATGGAGTAGGACGTCTGCGCATCTTGGCTACTTATATTTGGATTACCCGTTTTTTAGGGGATATTCTTGAACACTAGAGTTATCAGGCTCATTGAAAAATAAATACACTTTTTGACTTCCAGCTCTGAGGGTTATCTCAGAGCCACAATAAAAGACTTATGTTAGGGCAAAGGCTTTCGGGCAGATAAGGAAAGCCTAGGAACAAGCAGGTATTATTGTCTGCCCGCTTGAAAATCAGGAGCTTCTCTATCTAAGAAGCCTTAAGTCAGGCTAAACTGATGGACTATTACAGCTTAAACTTTACCAGGCTTTCATAAGGTAAGAGCTTCCACAAGATCAGGAAGAACTTCCACAAGTTCGGGTAAGAGCTTCCACAAGATGACGTAAGTTCTAGCATTCTGCTGGATCAAGTTTCCTGACATAAGTGTTTGGATTCTAGGCAGGTTCGGAACTTTCTTTCCAGCACAGTTGTCATATTATCATAAATTCTTAACTCTGCCTCCTCAAGGGGGTTTTATCCCTGGCCTGGTATGAAATCTGATTTTTACTATTTTTGCGTTGTCCAGAGCTTTACGAGTTTTCGGAGACTAGAGTATAGCTTGTATTGTCAGGAAAACTCAATAGATTGTAAGCCAGAAAGCAATCAATATACTTGTTAGGAATAAGATTCCTACGCGAAGTAATTTTTTAAAACTATCATGATAAACCATTCACAATACCTAAGGAGAATTTACATGCAAAATGCCGATACTACGAAGTACATCATTCATTCTAAAATCAACGCTGATGGGGTAATTGAACGTCCTGATATCGTAGGTGCGATTTTCGGGCAAACTGAAGGATTACTCGGGGCTGATCTCGATCTCCGTGATCTGCAAAAAACTGGCAGGATTGGTAGAATCGAGGTAATGGTTACAGCTAAGGGAGGAAAAACCAAAGGAAATATCTTTGTTCCCTCAAGTCTTGATAAAGTTGAAACTTCAATTCTTGCTGCATCTCTTGAGACAATTGACAGAGTAGGACCCTGCAGTGCCAGAATTGAGGTTTTCCAGGTAGAAGACGTAAGAGCTGTAAAGCGCAAGAAGATTATTGAAAGAGCAAAGCTCATCTTTACTAAAATGTTTGATGAGTCAGTGCCTGAATCTCAGGAACTGGCCGATGAAGTCAGGCAGTCCGTAAGAATTGATGAACTTACTTACTACGGAAAGTCCAGAATCCCATGTGGGCCGAACGTATTTAACTCGGATGCCATAATTATTGTCGAGGGGCGAGCTGACATTCTGAACCTGCTCCGCTACGGTATCAAGAATACCATCTGTGTAGGTGGAACGAACATTCCCCCTGAGGTTGCAGAGCTCACTAAAAAGAAAACAGTAACGGCTTTTACAGATGGAGATCGTGGAGGAGAACTTATAGTACGTGAGCTCCTGCAGGTGGCAGATATCGACTATGTTGCTCGCGCTCCTGATGGAAAAGGTGTAGAAGATCTTGTCCAGAAAGAAGTCATAAGAGCCCTACGTCGAAAAGTTCCTGTAGAACAGATCATTGAGAAATACGGAATCCAGGAAAGGGAACGCGAAGAAAGTGCCTGGAGAGTGGAGAGAGGCTCTAAAAGAAAGATAAGATCCCCTGAAATTATTCCCAGGTTTGCTGAGAAGAAGCTTCACAAGCGTATTAAAGTTCACAGGGTCTCTCCAATGCCAGATTTTTACGGAGAAGAACCCCTGGAAGAAGAAACAAAAGGACCAGAACCTGAAAAAGTTTCAGAAATTGTCCCCGTGATTGCAGAACAAGTTAGAACAAGACCTGTCGCAAAACCCCATATTTTGGGAAGAGCAGTTCCTGCTGCCACCAGAGTTTCCAGAGAAAAACCTACAGTTGAGAAGGTTTCTGCGGCCGTCAAAGTTCCCGGAGGCGAGGCGGTTAGGGTTTCTCCTGCTCCAGTAAAGCCGGTTTCCATCTCTCCTGAAGCCGCTAGATTCAGGCCTCATGCCGAAGCTCTAAAAGGAACTTTAACAGCTCGAATTCTTGACTCCCAGGATAAAGTAATCGAGGAGATTGCAGTCCGAGACCTTGCCAGCAGGCTGAAGACTTATAAAGACAATGTCCAGAGTGTAGTTTTTGATGGTGTAATTACTCAGAGACTCGTTGATATTGCCTCAAGTAATGCAATTAAGAACCTGATTGGTGTAAAGATAGGGAACATCGCTAAGGTTCCTGCTGATATAGAAGTTTTGACCGCAAGTATGCTTTGAGAGACTTTTAAGTCTCTCAATTTCACATCTATTTTTTATCTATTTTTTTTCTTTTTTCAAGGCTTCACATTTTTTGTTACCTTTCTTGGTTAAAATATTTATATTTTAAAATTTAACCTTGATCTAGGAATCGTTGGTCTATTTTATTCTAATTTTACGAAATCCCTCTTTTATATTCTCATAGTCTTCTAAATTTAATTATTTAGGGCGATTAACTTGTGTATAATATTTATATATTAGGACTTGTGAGTTCATCATGATTTGGCGTTATTTCACACTAAGGTACAAAACTTCACACTTTCTGCCATAATCCTTCATTATTTATCATATAGATTATATAGAAAACTTTATAATTCAAAACTAGGAAATGAGCTTCCTCGGACAATTCTTTTATCCAACTCAAGATAATATTAAATTGATCTTGTAAAATTGTAGGTCTGTTCGCTATGCACAAGGAAGAGCTCATACAACTGCACACATATATGGCCCAAATGAAGAGATATTTTGAAAGGCACGGGGTAACGCACGAATTCGATGATTACAAGGCTTTATCCATAAGCCCTGTACACATTCACCGGAGCAAGGCAGATCACAAGCGCGCAATTTTTATTTTAGGAGGCGAGCTTGCGACTCTCATGTCCAGGGATGACCCTATCTTTGAAGAATCACCAAGTCAGATGAGGGAATCGCTGAATTCTGTCATCAAACTCATCGGTAATAACTGATAGGGTCCTTGAAAGTGACAAAGAATTCGTTGTCTGAATGTATAGGTTCTAGATATCTTTGTTTTGAGGTCAGGAGACGGTAAGGGTGGAGGTGCATCTTCATCACCATCCCATCTTCTCCATCTGAGTAATATTTCTTCTCGGTCCAGCAGGGTACAAATCCTATGGACCTATATAATTTTTGTGCTCCTATGTTACTATTTCTCACTTCGAGTCTTGCGTATTTAAGCCCGTTTACAACAAAGATATCACAGATAGTACGAATTAATCCTGTACCTATCCCTCTTCTTTGATATTCTTTTTTGACTCCAATAGAAAATATGTGCCCTTCGTTTTCTGCTGAACGGTAACCTACCACATACCCCACAACTTTCCCGTCCAGTTCCGCGACAAGGAAGCCATCCCCTACGGCTTCGTAAAAGCCCATGTACAGGAGGGAGTTATGCTCTGAAAAGGCCTCACTTTCAATATCAACTACTTCCTGGAAGTCCTCAGGTGCAAAACGCCTTATCATAATATCTAATACGTTTCTGCCATTTTATTATTTCTTCGAGAGGAAAGCTCCTTTCTAAAGTCTTACAGTCCAGATTTCATAAAACTTGTTCTGGTAAAAAACTTGTTTTTAATAAAACTTATTTACTTGTTTTAGTAAAAAACTTATTTTTATAAAAACCTTTTTATAGGCAGTATCCAAGCTCAGAGCTTCTTAACATGCCTGACATCCACTGCAACTCCTCTATTAGACTTTACCATTTCCTCCCCATTCATTGCAGCCCTGCCTACACAGAGTGCTTTTTTTCCAAGCACAATTACCTCATCATTAGGCCGTATTCCCGGATCTGCCTGAATCACTCCAGGGGCAAGAATAGAACCACGTGGGAGAAAATCATCAATTTTTACTAGGTATTTCTCACTTCTTAGCATCAGTTCAGCCCCCTCGAGAGAAAGGGCAAGTGTTCCGTATTGTGGAACCAGGGTTGCAAGCTGTTTTTTCCCTACAAAGAGCTGGTACTTGGGAAACCTGCCTTTGACTACAAGCTTTCCTGCTTCTTCAGAGAAAAGAAGTGAGGCATCTTTTCCGAACTGGTATTCTGCAATAGCTCTCAAGAAATTCATTCTGTCTTCTTCTGCATTCAGGCTTTTTTTGCTAAAGCTTTCGGATGCGCAGATAGATTCAACAGTGTTTTTGAGGTTTGAAAGAGCCTCCATAGACACAAGACTTCCTGTGGAGGTGTAAATTATTTCAATCCCAATCTTGCTTGCTGCTCGTTCACAGATTTCCCTATATGCCCCTTCTACATGGGCAACTACGGCTTTGTACTTGTGTTTTGAGAGATAAGCTTCAAGGCAGCCGGAAACCCAGGCTTTTTCTTCTTTGTCCCAGTGCCCTGTAACCGCAGTGTCGTAATGAGATGCAGGATATGTTAATTCCAATTCTCTGGGCACTATTCCAAGAGGCGAGGTTAAAATCACTTCATGGACAAACTTCCTGTATTTTCCAAGTGCCTGAATAAACTTCTGATGGGATTGAGAGGTTGAATAAGGTTTTCTGGCTGAGCAAGGGAAAAGCATGAGAATTTCAAGCTCAGGAGGTGTATACCTCTCCTGTATGCGCCGTGCAAATCTTGCTACTTCAATTCGGGTTAGGGCTTCCGAGGTATCTGCAAGGAGTTGGTTTTGCCGAAAAGTCGGAACTCTTTCCTCAAGATAGGAATATTCGAAATCTCCAAGTCTTAACAAGGCTGTGAGCCAGGGCCTAACCCTGCACTGGCCTTCAACATATTCTCTCAATGTTCCGGCCCTGATCCTTTCCCGCACAAGAGAAAGTTCGGCTTCAAGGGCATCCCTATTATGAGCCGAAAGGAACTTTGCTCTCTCGATTTTTGGGAGCTTCCTTAGCTCTGCGGGGGTGCTCTCAGCACATACCCTGCACCTGCAGGGAAATTCTGTCATGGAATCAAGATATAAGCTGCCTGCGGCTGTAAGGTAAATATCAGAACAGGCTGCAATTTCTGCTCTGGTATCGTCCAGAAGATCAATTCCGAGATAGATTAGCATAGCTATATTTTCTGGAAGTGCCAGGTTTGGGGCATAAAGAGCTGTATCAGGTGGGATCTGGTTTTTAAGTTCTATCAAGGTCTCGAGAAATTTTTGCGCATTGTTTTCCAGGGTGCCTGCTCCTTCCATTATATAAAGATCGGATTTCTTAGGCTTTCTTCCTACTCTCAGAAGAGACCCTGTAGGCCCTGTATCTTCAAAGTTTTCACTATTAGTAACAGTAAATCTTTGAGCTTTCCCAAGGGATTCGGCTGGAATGGCAGGTGGATAAGCTTGATGAGGCAGGATTATAAGAGTCCCGTTTCCCGTTTTTTCCCGAATTTGCTTTATGCGTGCCTCAAGCTCTGCATTGGACTTTACTCCCCAGAAACTGCCTGCATCAACAACAGGAACAGGGTTTTCAACCTTTCCGAGTTCTGCCGTATTCAAAATACAGGGCGTACGGAGTTCAGAAGATAGCAGAAATTTTCCTATCCTTGCTGCTCCGTCTCTCTGTTCTATCTCAAAGTACTGTGTCATGTTTGTCCTCTTATGTCTACCAGAATGTAAAGGTTTGTCCTGCACTTTTCCTGAATGTTTCTTTTGCTACCCGCTTTCCTGAGTCGCGAAAGACGCTCAGCTTTACGTTTTATCCTTTTGTAACCCTTCAAAAGGAAGATAATATTCTTCAGAAGAAAAACGGTATTCTTCAAAAGGAAGGAGGATGGTATATTCTTATATATTATTAATCTTGATTATCTGCTGCAACTCATCTTTCATTTGTCTGTCATTGTCTGTTATTGTATGTCTCCAGCCGTGACAGAAATTCTATTTTTCACATCTGAATTCCAATTTGAGGTCTAGAATGGATATAACTACAGAACTTCGAAAAATCGTTGGTAACCGACTCTCAGTCTCGCCTTCGGAACTTTATTGTTATTCTTCTGACGCATCCCAGGTCAAGGGAATGCCTGATTACGTGGTACGCCCGAAAAGCACAGAAGAGGTTAGCCGGATTGTCAGGCTTGCCTATGAGAACGAGATTCCTGTGACTGCAAGGGGAGCAGGCACTGGACTTGCAGGCGGGGCAGTTCCTGTTGGAGGGGGCATTGTGCTCGATATGTCGGGCATGAATCGAATTCTTGAAATCGATATTGATAATATTCAGGTCGTGGTAGAGCCTGGGGTTATTCAGGACGCTTTAAATGACGCACTAAAACCGTATGGTTTTTTCTTTCCTCCCAATCCTGGCAGTTCAGCCATGTGTACTCTCGGGGGTATGATAGCTTACAATGCAAGCGGAATGCGCTGTGTTAAATACGGTACTACCAGAAATTATGTTCGCGACCTAGAGGTTGTTCTTGCGGATGGGACAGTTATCCATACCGGTTCGAAAATGCTGAAATCCGCTGCAGGATATGATTTGACCCAGCTTATTATAGGTTCGGAAGGCACACTTGGCATTGTCACAAAAGCCAGCCTGAAGATTGTCCCTCTCCCGAAAACCCGAAAACTGGTGATCGCCTCCTTTGAAAATGCGGAAATTGCAGGACAGGCAGTTGTAAAAACCTTTTCAAACGGGGTCATTCCTTCAGCCTGCGAAATTTTGGATAGGGTTTCCCTGCAGGTTCTCAAACGTTACGACCCGAATCTTGTGCTCCCTTCGGAAGGTGATGTGCTGCTTTTCGAGGTTGACGGCACTGAAAGCTCGGCGCGTGAAGCCGCAGAGCAGATCATGAAAGTCTGTGCTCCCATTGCTATTTCCATAAGTCTTGCGGAAAGTGAAAAAGAAATGGCAGATATCTGGGCAGCCAGAAAGCTCGTAGGGGCTGCAGTTTCTCGCCTGGATCCAACAAAGAGCCGTATCTATGTCGGAGAAGATGTGGGAGTTCCCATAAAGCAGATTCCGGAACTTTTAAAACGAGTACAGGAAATCGCTGAGAAATTCGATCTGCCTGCTATGAAATACGGGCATATAGGGGACGGAAACCTTCACCTTGCTCTCTTCATTGATGTTTTGAATAAAGATGAATGGGACCGCCTGAACAAAGCCGCAGACCTGGTTCACAGGACAGCAATTGAGCTTGGAGGAACAGTCAGTTCCGAGCACGGAGTAGGTGCGGCAAGGGCCGAATACATGAAAGCCCAATGGGGCCCTGCCCTTGAGGTAATGCGCGCGATCAAGAAAACCCTCGATCCAAAAGGCATCCTGAACCCGGGCAAACTGGGGCTGTGATAATTATGAAAAACGAAGAGAGAAAGAATGAAAATGAAACAAGTGAGAAAAACAATAAAGAGCTGCCCTTTGAAATTGACCGTCGTTCGGTTTACAAATGTGTGCAGTGTGGAACCTGCCGCTCGGTTTGCCCTGTCTTTGACGCTGTAGGCTGGGAATCTGCCAATACACGCGGCAGAATGTTGATAATTAAAAGCCTGCTCGAAGGCAGGCCTCCTTCCGAAGATGTGCTCCCAAGCCTGGCTTCGTGTACAACCTGCGGGATTTGTTCTGCCAAATGCCCTGCCGGAGCAAACCCTCCCGAAGTGGTGGAGGCCGCCCGTGCCCAGCTGGTAAAATGCGGGGTGACAACTGAGGCCCAGGAAAATTTGAAATCAGCGGTCATAACATACGGGAACTCTTTTGGGGAAACGAAAGACCGTAAACACTGGCTTTCCGAAACTGAACGTTCAAAACTTCCAAAAAAGTCTGAGTATGTCTATTTCGTGGGCTGCTTCGATTCCTACCGCTACCCTGAGTTTGCTAAAAAAACGTTTGGAATTCTGCAACGCTTTGGAGTAACTCTCCTGCCTGATGAACAGTGCTGTGCCTCTCCCCTCCTGCGTACCGGATTTAAGGAAGATGCAGAAAAGGTCATGAAGCACAACCTTGATCAAATAAAGAAAGTGGGAGCGCACACAATTATCACAAGCTGTGCAGGCTGTTATACAACGCTCAAGAATAACTATCCTGAAGAACTCAGGGTTATCAGCCTTCCTGAATTCCTTGCCGAACATCTGGAAGAACTCAATTTGAAGAAACTTGACTTTACAGTCACCTACCACGACCCCTGTCACCTGGGCAGGCATAATAAGGTTTATGACGCTCCAAGAAAGGTCATCCAGGCAATCTGTACCCTCAAGGAGATGAAAAACATTAAAGAAAACGCGCGCTGCTGCGGCGGCGGAGGCGGGGTAAGGATAGGGTATCCTGACATCTCCCTTGAGCTTGCAAGAAATAGACTTCAAGACGTGCCTGAAGGCGTGGATTATATCGTTACTTCCTGTCCTCTTTGTGTGAGAAACCTCAGAGACGCAGGCGGAAATATCGAGGTTATTGATATTGTAGAACTCGTGGCAATGGCAATAGAATAAGTTCTCAGCTAACCTTTACTGCGGGCCGGGCTTTCCCCGGCTCAGTTCTTTTTTGTTCTTTAGAAGTATTTTTATCTCTGGAAAAAGACTTTTATTTACTGAATTATTCTTGTCTGTTGAATGGTCCATTAAGTGATTCTTGTCTACTGAATTCTACTATAATTCTACTGTCAAATACAAGCTTTAGAAATAGGTTGGGAGGATAAGATAATGAGCTGCAAACCGATAACGTTTCGTAATGTTCCGCCTGAAGTATTTAATTGTATGAAGAAAAAGCTTCAGGAAGCAGGCATCCATGTCCCGCCAGGTTACAGAGGCGAACTATCTGGCAAAGGAATTTCTGCGGATTTCGACTGGGACGGACAGTCCAAACTTACCATTACAATTACGGAAAAACCTTTTATCGTCAGCTGCGAGCTTGCGGCCCAGAAAATAAAAGGTTTCGTAAGAGATTGCCACGGCTCGTAAGAGATTGTCCCAATTCGTAAGAGATTGTCCCAATTCGTAAGAGTTTGCCTCGACTCGTGAGGAAATTCAGGAATTCGCTTTGGACTGTTATAGGAATCAGTTTCATAGGAATCTGTTTCGGATTAAGACTATGGGCGAAAGAAAGATTGACACTGAAGGCTGTCAGGGAATCAGATTCAAAAATGTGACCTCTGACGTATTTTCCTGCATGAAGAAAAAACTTCAGAGCTACGGAATCGAAGTTTCATCCGAAAATTCCGGTGTTCTTGAAGGAAACGGAATAGTTGCCCACTTTAGCTGGGACGGTGAGACAAACCTGATAATTGAGATTAAGGAGAGGTCTCAGGATACCTATTGCGGGCAGGTAAGCGGAAAGCTCAGGGCTTTCTGGCGTGAATGTCAGGGGCTATGAAGATGAACTCATACCAGGAAGCAAAATCTTTATACAAAGAGCCTTTACCTTCGCCGCTTCTCTTTTCTTCTTATCAAACATTTCCGGGCATTTCCTACGAGGTCAAGTCTTTCTGCCTTCTCCAGAGCTTCGTATACAAGCTCGTAATTTGCAGGGTTTCTGTAGTGCATGAGGGCTCTCTGCATAGCTTTTTCTTTCTTACCTCTTGCAACGTATACTTTTTTGCCTGTGAACGGGTCCAGTCCTGTGTAATACATGCATGTTGATACAGTCATAGGCGTTGGGGTGAAGTCCTGTACCTGCTCGGTGTAGCCTCCATGTTCCCGCACATACTCTGCCATCTCTATCATATCTTCAAGGGTACAACCCGGATGCCCTGACATCAGATAATTTACAATATACTGTTCTTTGCCGCACTTTTGATTGAGAGCTGTAAATTTCTGGGCAAACTTTTCGTAGACTTCCCTTCCTGGCTTGCACATCGCATTCGTGACCTGTCTTGAAAAGTGTTCAGGTGCGATCCGCAATTGTCCACTAATATGGTAAGCGCAAAGTTCTTCGAGGTACTCTTCGTCCTTAAGAGCCAGGTCATAGCGTACCCCATAACCTGTAAAGACTTTCTTGACTCCTGGAAGGTCACGCAGGCGGCGTAAGAGTTCGAGCAGTTTTTTGTGACTGGTATCCAGAGCAGGGCAAGTGTGAGGATAAAGGCAGGATTTGTCCAAGCAGGCTCCTTTTTTCTCCCAGGTTTTACACTCCATGCCGTACATGTTTGCGCTTGGGCCGCCAACTCCGTTTATAATACCCTTGAAATCAGGTTTTTCTGTAAGTTTTTTTGCTTCACGCAGGACAGACTCGATGCTGCGGCTTGCAATCATGCGTCCCTGGTGCTGGGTAATTGCACAGAAAGCACAGCCTCCGAAGCAACCCCTGTGTGTTGTCAGAGAAAATTTTACCATTTCCAGGGCAGGAATGGGTTCAGTGTAGGAAGGATGTGTTTCACCAGTGAACGGCAGTTCATACACATGATCCAGCTCAGCCTCGGTCAGGACGCGCATTGGCCTGTTCTGCACGATTACAGTTTTTGGATGAGGCTGGACAACATCTTTTCCAGTTATAGGATTCTGTTCCGCAAAATACATGCTAAAAGCCTTTGCAAAGGCTGCTTTATCCTGAGAAACCTCTGAAAAGGAAGGGATTTCGACATATTCCTTTAAAAATTCGGCTGCATCCTCAGCTATTTTCTTTTCTTTTTGCTCAGACTTGTTTTTTTCTTTGAATTTTTTCCAGGTTTTAACTTCCATTTTCCATACAGTGCCCGGAATGTCTCTAATATTTCTGATATCTTCCCCGGCTTGCAGTCTTTTTGCAATTTCCACGATCTGAAGTTCTCCCATACCGTAGACTATGAGATCAGCAGGCGCATCAGCCAGAATGGACTGCCTGACCTTATCCGAAAGATAATCATAATGTGCAAAGCGACGTAAAGAAGCTTCAATGCCTCCCAACACTATAGGCACTTCAGGGAAGGCTTCTTTTATCCTATTCGAATAGATTATCACGGCACGATTCGGGCGAAGCCCTGTTTTACCTCCTGGAGAATAGGCATCCTTATTGCGCGGCCTCAGGCCTGGGGTCAGGTTGCTGACCATAGAGTCAGTATTGCCTGCGCTTACGGAAAAAAAGAGTCTGGGTTTTCCAAGTCTTTTGAAATCTTCAGGGCTGTCCCAGCGGGGTTGGGCAATTATTCCTACTCTGAAACCAGCATCTTCAAGGACTCTTCCTATTATTGCGGTCCCAAAACTGGAATGGTCTACATAAGCATCTCCACTAACCAGAATAATATCAAGTTCTTTCCAGCCGCGAGCTTTCACTTCCTCTGGGCTCATAGGAAGGAATTTCGAGGCAGGTATGCGCGAAGAGAGGGACTTTTCTTTCCTTTTCCCATTCTGATGTTTGGTTTCGGCTTTTTTTTCTGTTTTTTTCCCTCTGAGATTTTCTGATCTTATCCCAGGTTTCGCAACTGATTTAGCTTCTTTTGCTTCTTTTCTTATTTCATCCTTTTTTGAAATAAAAAAACCAATTTTTCTGCTAGATCTTTCTTTATTCGGCTTTTCCGAGCTCAAATTCTTATTCTTCTTTGAAACTGCTGTATCTCTGTCCATAATTTACTTTAAAGCTCCTCATTCTCGTTTATTGCCGCCTAAAATTTTTATTCACCCATCATCATTTTTAACATTCTATATGAAGCCATAATCTGACTGTTCCCATCCCTGTCCGTAGGGGCTCCGTGTCCAGAGTACAGGGCTTTTACATCCAGTTTTGTAAGTTTTTCTATTGACCCTACCATTTTTTCGGGTTCTGAACCCTCAAAGTCCATTCTTCCAAAACCCCCGTTTGGAAAAACAGTATCTCCGGAAAATAGACTTTTTGAGACCGGTTCATAGAGGCAGATACTTCCTTTTGAGTGACCCGGGGTATGAATAACTTCCAGGTATTCCCCATTTCCTATGTCAATTTTATTTCCTTCTTCATAGGTAATTGTGGGTTTGATTGCAGGAGCACGTTCTCCGAAAAGTACGGACACACTGAGGTATTCGTCGTTTATACCTTCCAGGTCAGCTTTATGTATTCCAACTTTTGCTCCGCTCTTTTCTGCAATAGCTGCTGCTGCTGCGGTATGATCATAATGGCAGTGGGTCAGGATTATGAGTTTCAGGTCTGTCAGCTTTATATGTTCCTCCAGTTGCTTGATAATCAGGGAGCTGTTCATTCCCGCGTCGATCAGGATTTTTCCATTCACTAAATATACGCTGGAGTCGTAAGCTGTGGGGCAAATGTATCGGACTTCCATGGTTTTTCCTCTTGTTATTCCTCTTTTTCTTTTCCCTTGCTTTTTCCTTGCACTTTTCGCATTGATTCTCAATTCAGCTCTTGCTTTTAATAAAGTCTCGGATTAGATGTTAAAAGCCCTGCGCGCATTCTCAGTAGTCGATTTTGCAATCTCTTTTGGGTCCATATCCTTAAGTTGCGCTATTACAGGGACTGAGTCAACTATAAAAGCAGGCTCGTTTCTGCCTTTGCGGGAAGAAAGAAAAGGACTGTCGGTTTCCAGAAGCAGGTTTTCAAGTGGTACGGCTTCTGCAAGAGCCTGATGATGTTCGGAAAAACAGACAAGAGTTGCCAGGGAAATGTAGTGGCCCATATCCACGATTTCCTGCATGGTCTCAATAGAACCGCTGTAGCAGTGATAGATAACTGTATCCACGTCCTTAACAAGCTTCAGCACTTCCGCTTCAGCCAGCCTAGCGTGTACTACAAGAGGCTTGTCCAGGTCTTTTGCAAGCTCGATCACTTTTTTGAATGCCGCAGTCTGCCTTTTTCGCTCTTGATTTGTTTTGCAGTCCTGAAAGTCCAGTCCAGCTTCCCCAATGCCCACGGCTTTTCCTACATTTGCTTCAATCTGGGCAAGAATAGCATTTATTTCTTTATCGGTCCCCTCTCTTCCAATATCAGGACTGAGGCCAAGCGTGGCATGAATATCTTCATGTTTTTCGGCAAGCTCAAGGCTAATACGATTACCCTTCAGGGAAATTCCAGAGTTGATAATCCCGGCAACTCCTGCTTCTCTGGCTCGGAAAATAGTCTCTTCTCTATCGCGGTTGAATTTAGGAAAATCAAGGTGACAGTGAGTATCAATAATTGGATAAGCCATGGGTCTGTATTCCATCTCATTTTATTTCACTTTTTATGCATAATTTAGGAATATAGGCCCAAAATGAGTAGGCTCGCTTATCCAACTTTTGTCTTTTAATTATAACATCCTTGTTTGTTTTGATTCTTTTTAATCAACATCCTGGCCTTTAGTCTGTTTTAACCGAGTCAGATAAATTTTAGCTTTTTTCCTCTCTTTTATACAGCAGGTTCATAGCGTTTACAAGAGCCTCTACAGAAGCCATGACTATATCCGGGTTTGCAGATCTTGCAGTTACAATTCGGCCCTTCTCGTTTTCAAGCCCTATGTATACGTCTGCAAGGGCATCTGCTCCGCCTGTAATTGCATCAATCCTGAATTCTTGGAGTTTGAAGTGGTTACTTTCTCCCAGGATGTCCCTTACAGCTTTGAGGGCGGCGTCCACAGGGCCAACCCCAGTCTTTGCTGAGATTATTTCTATGCCTTCAATCTCTGCCTTGACTACTGCAGTCGGGGTTAGGATATTTCCAGTCATTACGGAGACTTCTTTGAGCTTAATCAGTTCTTCTTCTGAACTTGCTTTTCCGAGCACGGCAGAAGCAACTGCATAAAGGTCTGCATCTGTAATCTGTTTACCCTTATCTGCAATCTCCTTAATTCTGGATACGATTTCATCGAGTTGTTTGTCATTGCTTATTATACCTGCAGATTCGAGAGACTGCTTGACTGCATGTTTGCCTGTGTGTTTTCCAAGTACAATACGTCGTCTATGACCTACCATTTCAGGTGTCATTATTCCGGGTTCGAAAGTATCGGATTTTTCAAGTACTCCTTGACTGTGGATTCCTGATTCATGGGAAAATGCATTCTGGCCCACAACAGGTGTATTTGGAGGAAGCCTGATTCCAGTATAGTTTTCAATCATTTTCGAAGTTTCTACAAGATGTTCGGTCCGAATATTCGTTTTTGCCCCGTACATTGCGACCAGACTCATGACTATCTGAGAAAGATCGGCATTTCCTGCCCTTTCTCCTATACCATTTATTGTGACCTGAACCTGGGATGCGCCTGCTTCGACTGCCATGAGACTGTTTGCTACCGCAAGCCCGAAGTCATTATGGCAATGTACGTCGATAGGAATCGTTATTTCGGCTGCGATGTCTTTTACCTGCCTGTGCATTGCGGATGGGACCATAACGCCAACAGTATCTGGCACGTTAATAATATCGCATCCTGCTTCCTGCACTGCTTTGAAAACCTCTATAAGATATTCTGGTTCGGTCCTCGTAGCATCCATTGCAGAAAACATACACCTTCTCCCGTGGTCTTTGATATACTGAACAGCTTCCACAGCCAGTTGAATCACTTCTTCTTGGCTTTTTTTAATAGTATATGTCCGCTGTACTTCAGAGGTAGGGACAAAAGTGTGCACAAGTCCAACATCGCTGTCAAAACAGGCATCGATATCTTTTTTCAAGACACGGGCAAGTCCACAGACTTCAAGATCTAGTCCGGCATTAGAAATCGATTTTACGGATTCTTTATCTCCTTCTGATGAGATAGGAAATCCAGCTTCTATTATGTCTACCCCTAGTTTGTCAAGTTGATGGGCAATTTCCAGCTTCTGGGTAGAAGTTAGAGATACCCCAGGGGTTTGTTCTCCGTCACGCAGTGTTGTGTCAAAAATAGTTATCTTCTTATTCTGCATAGGCTCGATGTAAAAATCGATCCCTTCTTTCAGTTCTTACATCCATAGTAATCAATATCAGATGCAAATCTCTGGTATATAAATGCCACGCGTGTATTTTGAGTTTAAAGCTAAGTCTACTTTTTGAGCTCGGGATAGAAAATTATTTATACTAGATACCCCCTACTAGGGTTGCTTCTCAAGGTGTCACACGACATTTAAGAGAATGAAAAACGGAATTTGAAAAACGGAGCTTAAAGGCGCCAGAAAAACGGAACCTGAAAAACGAAAACGGTAGGCGCCAGAGGACATTGTTTTTGAAACAATGACTCATAACGACGGACAAAGTTAAGGATTCAAAAGTCAAGTCTTTTGAAACCCTTCAACTATCCTCACTTCTATCTTTCAAATTTTGCGAAATCTCCTGAAAAGGAGATATTATATAAGCATTCTTTGTATGCCTCCCTCACAACTCAAGTGAGTTAAGGGCGCAATACAAACCTTTATATATGAGAATTGCCTTGTATGTATCCCTCGCGCAATAC